>Ga0126336_10001470_pt1 | contig 12335 bp, 10 predicted proteins | sample SidCmetagenome_FD_92530 | JGI IMG/M metagenome (GOLD analysis project Ga0126336, IMG submission 92530) | Coral microbial communities from El Islote,Puerto Morelos, Mexico - Siderastrea C C metagenome | ecosystem: Host-associated > Invertebrates > Cnidaria > Coral | place: El Islote,Puerto... | reverse complement strand
TTATTATTATTATTATTATTATTATTATTATTATTAACTAATGGGGGTACTTTCCATGCATTGCCTTTTCTTCCCATCTCGCTTTACGTTGTTGCCGGCCTTGTTGTTTTACAGCTACCTTGACCCGTTTTTGCGTACACTGCTGCAGACTCGTCACCTTTGGGCGGAATCTCTGGGGGGTGTTATTTACGCTTGAATTTTACAGCTTCTTTTAGAATCGAAAAGAGCTTTTTCTTCCTTTCATGTTGTTGAACCAAGGAAAGGAGTAGGTCCTTAGTGGACGATAAGTATATGTCCAGGCCTATAGCTGGAGAAGGCTTCCCCCACTGTCCTTTCTTGGGAGATAAAGTCGGTCGATGTCATCTTTTGGATGGTGCATTTTTGCCATCCTCAACAACTTTCTGGTCTTGGCGTCTAGTCTCCTAATCTCACTTACTTTCCAGTTTATGATATTAAAGCCTTAGGTGATAACGGATACAGGTAAGGTATCAATGGCTTGGAATCTGTTTGTAGAATTGACCTCACTTCTCAGTATTAGTCTGATCCTCCTGTAATACTCTTTCCTGATCTTCTCTTTCATAGTTGCGTGTTGGATACCATCTCCTTCACCCTAGGTATTTGTATCCTCCTTCTTGTTCCAGCTCTTTGATGGTAGTGGTGATGTCGAGGTCAATGTGGCTGGTGTTGGTTAGCCGACCTCTGATGAATGTTGCCTTGGCATATTTGACTAGCCCAAACTCCATTCTAATGTCATCACTAAAAGTCTCCACGACAGTGAGGAGACCTGTTTGCTGGTTTTCATTCTTCGCAAATGTTTTAAGGTCATCCATGTAAAAAAGTGGTTAAGCTTGCCCCTGTGTGGTCACAGACACGTGAGAACGTTCACTAAGAAGCGAGCTGAGCGCAGCGAGTGCCAGGCAGAAGAGTAGAGGTGATAAAGAATCCCCCTGGAAGATGCCACATTTGATACTAATTGGTTTGGATGACATCGATCCACTGGAGTGTTGGAGGCGCAGGGTTGTCTTCCAGGCTTTGGGCACACTTTATACACTTCGAGCTTCTTCCTTATCCAAGTATGGGGCTTACTATTATTATTATTATTACTATTATTATTATTATTATTATTATTATTATTATTATTATTATTCAGACACAGATACGGCTTTTTTCGTTTGTATTGAAATGTACCGTAAGGTGAATGTGAGGCAATTTGGGGCAAAAAATGCAAAATTGCGCCCAAAATTGCCTCGCGTCCACGTTTGATTTGGTAACAGACAGATTTAGCATCACTTTAAGTAAAGTTCCCTAAAGAAACAAGACACGACACGATACACAGACCAAAATCCACCGTCCCTCCGAGTCTCCCAGTCCAACCCTTCATCACTGTACTTTTAGCTTCTTTAATATATTATATAATATTTAACAAAAATGTTTTTGACTAAATTGTCAGTACTTGGACTGAATCAATTAAAAGTATATTATACCTTATTTTTAAAGTATTTCTCTTGGTCATTCTGCCTGTATGAATAGTTAAATTTGATTGATAATAGTTAGTTGATTCGCTCTAGACTAGATACAGAATGACGTAATCAGATACTTCGTACCTGAATTTGAAGGGTGAGTGGACAGCACTTTTTTGTAAAAGCAATAATGAAAGAGAAGACCTAACAGTGCTAAGGTGCCTAAAGCTCCACCGAGAATAATCACTGTCCGTATATACAAATACGATTCCTCAGTCAGCAGTTCCGAAGATGTCTTAACAGCGAAAGGAACATCTTCTGCCTTAAAAACAAAAGAAAGAAAAAAGTTTCAGGTGAGGTCTGATAAATGTGTCGCTTTTTGACGCGTTTAGTTGCCATTACAGCAATCTGGGAGAGGGTTGGCTTTGCGAACAATGACTGTTGATCTATGAAGAAATTAAATGTCGCAGAACACGAGGGACTAATTGATGCTATTCTGAGCTAGGAAAGGTGAACTTTCTTGATCGTGTGAAGGCCATGATGTACAATTGAAAGAACAATGGGAGGGTCACGTAAGAGAGAAATTTAACAAACAGATACAACTTGAGTAGAAAAGATCTCAATTTGGTGAAGACGTTAGGCTTCTCCCTAATTTCAAATCCATGATAATAATGAAGATGACGACGACGACGATGATGATAACGAGAGAGACAACGAAGATGATGATGATGAAGATGATGTGACGATGACGTCACGATGACGATGACGATGATGGCCATCAGACACCAAAGCTTTAGCTATGGGCGGATCCTTGTTTATGTCGGGAATATTTTGTGGTTAGCTTGGCAAATGAAAACCAAAAAAAATGAAAGCAACTGGCACAATTAGTAAAAATTGCAAATATGAGAGGACAATGTTGAAAATTGAAGGAGATATTCCTTTTTGAAAAAGGTCAAATTTGCAGATGCCACCCAGCCATAGGAACGTCTGTAAATGTTGTAGATTTTGAAAGTATCATTTGAAACCGGTTACCATCCCTTTTCTTTCAAACTTCGCATGTTCACTAAGTTATATGCTCTTTCTTGTTATAATCTTTGTTTGTTTATTGGATGAATTTCAATTTTCAAGATGTAAACAACGACGTCCGTAAGGATCCGCCTTCGGAAGCCGGCAAAGTGAACATTAAACTTCCATCCGTGGCCCACGTATAAAGTTATCGTTTCCAAAGGAGTCCACGAAAATTGGCTTCTTCCAAAAGATCAAGTGGTCAGGTATAACTGACATGTATAGGGAATGGAGTCTCTCACGACAAATTTATCTCCTCTTGCTTCAAAGGTAAGTGTTCAAGTTCAAGTTTACCTACTTGCTTGCCGACGCTGGACAGTAGTTTTCCCACAGGAGTGAGAATGTTACGATAGGCCAATCAATGGATCACTTTAAATCAGAATTTGTTAATTTCTCTTATTTTCTGTTATTTCTCACCTTAATACTTCCCACGTTTCTCTGTATAATTCTATGTATAACACTCTTCTCTGATTGCACGTAGTGTCTAAAGCAGCTCGCTAACTTCATGGCATCTCCAGTAAGCACCAGGCCATTCGCAGACTCGTATCTCACAGGAATGATCTCTATCACCCGTATCCAGTCCTTACTGAACAGCTGGCTCTCGCTTGCTGTCGAATAAGAGTCTAGCAGTGCAGCGTGAACTCGGTCGTTTTCAAGGTCCTCAAAAATATCATACAAGTTACCGTACGAGTGACCTATAAGGTAAACCGGATAGAAGTGTTAGTAACTGATCAGTATACGTGGCCAAAGTAGATGAGCATGCAGTGTTAGTTCTCAAAGAACAAATAATAATAATAATAATAATCAACTTTATTTAAAGAGGGTAAACACGTAACGGTAAAAAACTGAAAAACCAGTGGCCCTCTTATATGTAATACAATTAACAACAACAACAATGGTAAGAAGCTAAGAAACTATAATAACAAACCATAATGATCTTCAATCACCTGTGTCTAGTTTGGCGTTTCTTCTGAGTCCCAGTTTGTATTCTGTGGAGTTTGCAATAGCTGCCACCTGAAATCGTCACACGAATTAACCGTGAGAATCATAACCTAAGGATTTGCTTGCTAAGACTCAAATACTCAGTTGACCGATCAGGTCTATAGCCAGAGAACCACCAACAATAGTCCTTGTCAGGATTACACTCACCCAGACGACCGCACTCCACCTACTTATAGAAAGATCGCCTTTGACATATAGTAAAGATGTCAAAGGCCGTTTTTGCCGAGCCTCTGACATATTGTCAAAGGTGTCGGAGGCCGTCTTTGATTGTCGTTAAAGGTAGTGCGCCTTTGATTCGTTATCAAAGTGAGGATAAAGGTGCTGTTAAAAGTTGGTTTGACTTGTGCAAAGGTACTTCTGATGCCTAACAAAGATTAAATGCCTTTGATGCGCGTCAAAGGCGTTGGCGCGCATCAACGTTACCCGTTTCACACAACTTTGTCACGCCTTTGACGCAAATCAAAGGTGACCAGTGCAGTTCGAGCAGTGTCAGCTATAATAGTGTCAACCCTCTCACCTTGGTGCCATAGAGCATTTTCTCTGGTTGGAACACCATGCTCATAAGAGAAGCTGTGATGCTGCTGGTGATAACAGCTATTGTAGCGATACCGATCCACGTCCACAGAAAGGCAAACAGCCTCGCTGGAATTGACTTAGGAATCCGATCGCCGTAGCTGTCAGAGAACGACAACAGAGATTAGTAATGTTCAGTATCTTGTGAAGTTCCTTCCTCGTCGGTTCTGGATATCAACTGGGAGGTTAAGCAAGCACGACGACGACTGCATCGAGAACGGCACTAAACAAAAGGTTTAATGAGCAGAGCCATGACTTTGCACGTGCGTTTTACATCTTGGTGCATGCATTTCTTTGACGTCCGCTGAAAAAAACAAAGGGAAATTGACCAAATTCTACGTTTTAGCACGGTTCACATGTGCTATCTTGGATTTTTACGATTTTCTAGAAAATCACCTTTCTTGGGCTAAAAATTAGTGAAAATCAGCAGAAAGAGGTTGAAATAGACTAGAACTGTATATAAATTTAATTAGCCAAAAATACTGGGAAAAATGTAAAATACCTACAAGAAGGTAACCAAACAATATCATTTTCAAAACGTACCCAACAGTTGTCATGGTAACAAATGACCACCATGATCCCTCGAGTGATCCCGAAATGAAAGATTTAGGAAAATCTACGTGGTTCCAATTCATATCCTGCAAACGAAAGCGTACAGCAAAATGTCAGCGTGACATGGCGGTCTATGCAGTTGCAAAAGCAAATTGAAAGAAAAGTATGGAATACAAAAGAACTGCATTGTTTCCACTCAGCTTCGGAAAAAAAGCCTTGTTGCTATGGCAAACATTTGGAGACACACGCCAAGCTTCATGGGTAACTTGATTTAAGCAGTGCGTGAAGGTGTTAAATTTCATACGTTTTATTTTATTTTCATACAAATTATGTATGAAACCTAAAATTTTGAGAGCTTAAAATAACCTTGACATTTATTGATATTCATCTCGACACTCAACTGTTTATGAGAGAAAAACTGTTCGTAAGTTCATCTGAGATCACCTACACACCAGTGACGCACGCAGTTACCTTTGTGTTTTACTAATAAAACTTTATATCCACAGCAGCCAAGAAGTCATGCAGAAGCACTTACCAGAGCCCATACTACTATTCCAGCGAGATATGTCATAATACAGGCAATGACAACTGCTGGCCAGCAGCTCAGAATCGCCAACAGGACTTCCTTATGAATATCTCTGCCAGGTGAAAGGGGAATCGAGGAATAAATTATTGTAACTCATTTCATTCGGCATCTTGATGAGAAAGTCTGACACTCTATGGGTGTGGTGGCAACCTGGTACCAGAGATTTCTTTCTTCTTCTCAAAGGAAATTGACCAGGGAAGCGGCGGCTACGAGTCACGAAGTGACAAGAGCTGAATTTCATTTGAAAAAAAAAAGAAAGAAAGATCTGTAGGGCCAGGCTAGTGTGGTAGACATATTTGTCGATTATCCTTTCACTGCGAGGATGAGGTTTCGAGTCATGTATTGTGTTCGAGTCCTCCTGAACCTTTTAAATTACAGCTATACGAAAGCTACTGAGCAGAGCTCTTCGGTGGTACTTAATCTTGGTTTTGTGGATGAAACATTTTTGGGTGCTGTTTATTACAATGTATAATGTGGTCATAACGTTTGAACCTGTGTCTTAAACCAGGAATTATTTTAAATTTACTGTTTTTGAAATTTTATGAGCTTAACCTTCAACAAAGACACGCTGTAAGAGGGATGTTTTCTATTCACAGTGTTATCTGTAGTATTTCTACCTTTTCTCTGCTACAATAAAAGCCACTCCAGGTGTCTCCATGATCGGAACATACTCTGCGTCTCCTTCAGGACTGTGATACTTCTCCTGTGACATCACACCGGCAATCCCGAAAGAAATCTTTGTCTCGGTACCAATGGCATCCTTAACCTGAATGACGCCTTTTTTCTCGGCTTTCAATTTATTTGCGTCTTTTGTAAAGTCTATTTTTGTTCGACTGCCGGACTCCCCACAGGTCTGGCAGCAGTTAATGATGATTTCTTCTAGTATGGTTGGGATGATTCCTCTATTATCGCTGCTGTTGCTATGGGAAAGAGTGGTGACGTATGGAGGATTGTTCCACCAGTTAGTAGGCATCACAGGCCGGCATCTGCACGTTCCTGACAAAAGAAAGTGTTGTGTGCTTGAATAGGAGTGCTAATGACTGAGTGTAGAAGCGGCTATTATAAACAATTACTTACTCTTATCCCCTCCTCCCCTCCAAAGCAACAACAACAACAACAACTTGAGGTATGGCGCAGCGGTGAGAGCGCTCGCGTCCCACCATTGAAGCCTGGGTTCGAATCCCAAACTATGCGCCATACGTAGGTTGAGTTTGTTGTTGATTCTCGTCCTTGCTCCGAGGGTTTTTAGCTGGGTTATTTGGTTTTCTACCCTCCTTAAAAACCAACACCTTTTATTGCAATTTGATCCAGAATTCGAGGAACACAGTTTTGTCAGTCATACTGGTAAATGTCGAAAACTCGTTTTCTCGCATCCAAAAATTTGTTCACAGTCCAACCAAACCTCTCTAAGAAGAGCTCAAGGGAGATGAAGGCTCTTACTTGAAGAAATCTCTCTGATGGGGCCGTATCCTTTACTGGTGAATGCAGCTATTCTTATGCTGTATGTGGCATACGTTTGCAGATCAGTTAGAGTATCTTTGTTGGAAGACGCGGGCAGTTGTTTCTTCTTATAGTCCCATGGAAAAACTGGACTCTTCTTATGAATGCCAAGTTTTATGATGCTGTACCAAATGAAGTAGCCTCTCAGAATGCCGTGTATGGTGTGTTCCGGAGGTGGCTCCCACGACAGGCTGATTTCCGTGGCGTTTGTTTTATCCTTGGCGTAAACATTTTGCGGTTGTTCACTAGGGACTGGAAATAGCAACGCTTTAGTCAGTTACAGGAATACCTGTCCCCCCGTGAGAAACACTCATGGGGCATTTGTACATGTAGCAACCCTTGAGGAACTGGTCTCTCTCGAAATACGTCTGCAAAAATTCACTGATGTGCGTTTTTTGTCCTATTTGCTTACCAAGTGTGGAGTTTCTTATTGATTTAAACGATAATTGCATTTTACACCGCACTAAAAGACAAACAAAGGCTGAAACGTACCGTATTTACTAGAAAAAGCACCGCGGCGCTTATTAAATTTTTCGCGCCTCAAATGCGGCGCTTATTCGAGGGCGGCGCTTATTTAAAAATTGGATGCTACAAAGAAATTTTTTTCTTTTAATTATACGTTACTTAAATGTAAGAAAATTTTACGCTTTTTCAAAGCGTCTTTTGAATGTCACCATTCGTCTCTTCCGGCACTTAAATAAAATGTCACTAAAATTGTAAGCAAGGAACAGAATGAAGTGCTCGGTCTCCTAGGTTGAAACGCTGTTAAAGCCAAGCTAAAAAAGGAAGCATCAGATCATATAATCACTTTGAACTGAAGAACGTCGCTTTTGATGAAAAGAAATTTCCAATGCTGTTTTAGATTTGCTTTGTAGTGGTTTCTTAGTTATACGGAATTCCTCGAATAAGCGCCGCATCGGGACTGGGGCGCTTATTCGGGGGCGGCGCTTATTAACTTTTTTGTCCCAAATATTCGAGGCCGGCGCTTGTTCAAGTAAATACGGTATACTTCTGTCAGAAGAGTAGATGTTAAATTTATTAGATATAACTTATTGTATTGAATGAACACTTGTATTATTATGGAATCTGAAAATGACATGAACTGACGCAAAAACAGTTTAGAATAAAGGAACGAAACTCTTAAGAGAAAGTAAAATTTCCAATTAAAGGAAGATTAGGCAAGTTTTTCATAGAAAACTCAAGTAGTTAGGAGTACAGAAAGAGCGTTTTAATGACTTATCTTTGCAGAAAGGAAAGTTAATTTCCTGTAACAAGGGATAACACTAAAGAGGAAATAAAGACGGATATGCGCTCTCATGAGAGTTTTCGATAAAGAGCTTTGAATTGCGGGATACCATTTATACTTACTATCTTCATCTGTTGTTACGTTCACTTGTGGGGACGGGGCACCATCGCCTTTGATGGTAAACGCAAGAACCTCTATGGTGTAGAAAGTAAACTTCCTAAGCTGATAGATTTTTTTCAGCATAACACCAGGTGGAACAGTGAGAATTGTATATGGAGCGGACGGTTCGTTTGTCTTTTTATAAAGTACTTTGTAACCTCGCAAAATGCCATGCACGAAACCGGGAGGCACTGGCTTCCACTTGGTTTCTAATGCTGTTGAACTGATGTTGTTCGCCCAGAGGTTTTGAGGAGGAAGAGTGGGAACTGCAAGAAAAGGAGAACAAAAGCAATATATTCCGCAAGAGGCATCATTACTTATTAAAGGCACTCTCTGAAATTTCCATGGATTAATCATTTTACCTAGTATGTTTTTACAAGAACCTTTTATAACGTTGCCCAATATTTGCCTTTAAGAGGTTTTCAATTGAGCGTCAAAAATTAGTTGCGTTTGCTTTGGTTTCCCCCCAAAATGCCAACGCGACCTTCTCAGCACCATGGAAGTAAAACAACGCCAACGGTGACTTTTTTCGCATGCGTTTTCCCCTCGTTTAATTTGGTCTTCCTAATTCCTTTTTTGTGTTAATCTTAAAAATCTCGTTGTAAAGCTTTAAAAGAAACTTAAGCTGGCCAGGACGAGTGTCGTTGTAATTTTTGCTCTAATTAGAGATACTTTATCTATAGCTTTCTTCTCATCATTTCATATTTAGTCCTAGCCCCCTTATCCATTTTTAATTCTTGTTCTTTTTACAATTTATTATTGTTCTAGATACATGTACATTTTTGCAACGAGCCTTTTTCAGGCTCATTAATGTCACGTGTCTAAATAAAGTTGATCAATTGATTCAGAATTGATTGCGTCTGTTATGACTGGTCCGAGTAATTACTCTGGTTTTGTTTTTACGACACTAACTTAAACCCACGCTATCATCTCTTCCTGGTTCTACAGGAAGAGATGTACCTTCACAGCGAGATTCAGGAAGAGAAAAACCTTCACAGCGGTCAAATGCAGAAGGTACCGTCACTTTCGGGTGCCAGAACTTTTAAATTTGAATCACTTCAAACGTTTACAATCGTGAAATACGAAAACAATGAAATAAATGCCCCAATAAACCAACTTTTTTGCTCATAAAACTTGTGGTTGCTTTATTTTAAACTCCATTCAACGTTAAGTTTTTAGAAACGGTCTTTCGTAATTGGTTGAAGTGAAAGTTTAAAAGCTTTTAGTTCTGTATTTTTCTTGATAAAATTCTGGTGGAAACTGTGTACGCGTCGCACGTTTGACTGCTGTGAAATTTTATACCAGATTCTATTATAGAAACTCTCTTATCCTTTTTAAACAACACGTATGCACAGTATTAACAGAGTAGGAAAATTCCTTCAATACCATCCTCATCAGTAGACACGATCACTCCTGGCGACTTAGCTCCAACACCTATCCTTGTGAAGGCAGCTACTTTAATTGTGTAATTTGTGAATTTACCCAATCCTGTCAGGTGAACATGTCGCTTGTTAGCAGGCACAACAACCTGCCTGACGTTAGCACCGTTGTCTTTAGTTCTGCTGTAGAATACTCGAAAACCTCTGAGTATCCCGTAAACAAACCCAGTGGGTACCTCTTGCCACGTGACATTCAAACCGGTAGAACTTGTGTTGTATGATTGAATGCTTTGAGGAGGTTTGCTGGGAACTGGTAAAGAACCACACATAAAAAAGCTTTAGTGGACTATTTTTAAAATGACGTTGAAAAGGTCGGTTTTGTTTTAAGTTTGTTAGGATCAAAGCCAGTTAACATGCCCACTTCCGACAGTCTTTTTGAGTCCTTGAGAAAAGTGAAAGAACATCTAACCTTCTAAATCCACATATATTACGTCGATTAAGTGCTAAAGGACGTTACGCCAGCTATATAAAAGATAAGACAGCTACATAAAAGCTAAGACTAAAAGATAAGACTAATAAAAAATAAGAAAAGATAAGACTAATAACAAAATTGAATAAACTAAATGTATGAAAATTAGCAATGAAAAAGAAAAAAACTAACACTGAATAAAGATTCTAAAATTGTCAACAGATGAGGATAACACAGTCTCTGCCGGGAAGCGGTTCCATTCATTTATAGTGTTAAGAAAATAGGAAAATCTGAGTTCTTGGTAGAGGAATGTTATTGTAGTGTATGAATTGAAGAACTTTTTAAAACTATATATTTCTAAGTATTACCGTCTTCATCTGTTAAAACAGAGACATTTAGAGAAACAGCTCCGTCGCCTTTTCTCGTGAAAGCCAAGACCTTCGCAGAATATTCGGTGAACTTTTTTAGTCCTGTGACGTGAAGCTCGCGCGTGGTCGGGGATGTCATCACGTTAACGTAACTGCCGTGCTTGTCACCAGTCCTTTTGTAAAATACACGGTAACCCTGTAGAATTCCGTGAAGAAAGCCTTGTGGTACCTCGGCCCAGGTCACTCGAATGCTCGTTGAACTTGTATTATGTGCTTTCAAATCGACGGGGGGTTGACTGGGAACTAATAAAACAATCAAAATACAACTCAAGAAAAAATTTGCGTCACAATATTGTAAAAGATGAAAACTGCTTTCTTCAATTTTCTGTCAGTACTCCAGTTCTACTATTTAACCGCAGGCCTACCATCCTCTGTTTGTGTGGCAATAATAATGGCATTTATAATGGCTGTGTCGGTTTCTCAAATTAGCAAAACTAAAGCCGAAATTCAGATTCAGCCGGTCGGACTCGCTCAAAAGTAGAAAGCAAGTCGACCGTTAATTTAAAAACACCGCTTTCGCGAGCCTTAAATCGCCAAAATAAACACAGAAACACAAATCAAAACACTGTGGTAGCAATTTTATGAGCTTTTATTTCATTTTCCTCAGTTTTAAAACTCCTAAATTTCAGCTTTAGTTTTGCAAATTTGGTAAACCGACACAGCCATTATAAATGCACAGCCCACTACAAAAACAGAGGATAGTAAGCCTGTGATTGAACCATATTTAGATTGAACCTTTAATGGTTTTCTAAAAGTTGCCATTTCCGAGTGCTTCATCGTCTAGTTTTCTACAGACTTTGAAACTTCGCAAATTGCTGCAAAAATATTCACTGTCAAAACAAACACTAGAAAATCAATTTATTTCAGTTTGAGCGAGTGCATTCCCTGTGTCAATTGAGACTTACTGTCCTCGTCGGTTGAAACATATATACTGGTGGAGTTAGGTCCGTCACCCTTGGCTGTGAACGCCAAGACGCTGATTTCATAGATGGTGAATTTTTCTAGTCCTTGTAATTCCTTATCTCGTGTTGTTTCTGAAGTCGTAGAGATGCTGTTATTCCTGGTTCCACTTGCTTTTTTAAAAAGTACGCGGTAACCAAGCAAGATGCCGTGTACAAACCCACGAGGCACTTCACGCCAACTTACATGAAGACTTGTGGAGCTTGTGTTGTGTGAGCTCACGTTCTGAGGTGAAAGGCTTGGAACTATGGAAACAAAATCGGAACATTGTTTGTTCCCATATTTCTTAAAATGCCGTTCCAGTTATTGTTCTACTTGGACATTGAATAAGTCCTTTCAGCAAACAACAAGTTGGTCAAAAAAGAATAAACGAAGATATAATCATTGGAGTAGGTAGGAAAATTTTCATTTATTCTTAAAACTGCGTTCTACTACTTTGAGAATCCTGTTAATTGTAAATTTTGAACAAATACTTTTTATGAAAATTAAACTGCAGGAAAAGAAACAGTACGTTTACTTACCATCTTGATCAGTTGAAACAGTAAGAGGATTTGATATGTTTCCATCTCCAATGCGAGTGAACGCTAAAACCTTGAGAGAATAATTGGTAAACTTTTCGAGCCCTGTCAACTCCAGGCTTTGATTGGCTGTTGTCACGTTCTTGTAAAATCTGTCTTGCTCTATTTTGAACAAGAGACGATACCCCTGGAGAATTCCATGTACATTTCCGTCAGGCACAGGGAGCCACGTTACCTTTAAACTGGTTGAACTGGTATTGTGAGCGGTAAGTTGAGTCGGTGGGAGACTGGGCACTGTAAAGCAAAATATACAAGTAGTACATTGGGCTCACATGGTACACTTGGCCTCGTTTTGATGTAAAAATGACGTCATAACCGGAACCGGAAGTCACGTGTTTTTAGGAGGGGGAAACCGCTGACCAGATGGAAAAAAGGGAT
>Ga0126336_10001469_pt1 | contig 12336 bp, 8 predicted proteins | sample SidCmetagenome_FD_92530 | JGI IMG/M metagenome (GOLD analysis project Ga0126336, IMG submission 92530) | Coral microbial communities from El Islote,Puerto Morelos, Mexico - Siderastrea C C metagenome | ecosystem: Host-associated > Invertebrates > Cnidaria > Coral | place: El Islote,Puerto... | reverse complement strand
AGGACAATTCGGAACACTTTCAGGCTTTTTGAGAAACACTTTTCGAAAGCGAACGAGACAAAAAAAGCCCCGAAATATATTTCAGACCGAAAAGTTTCAGGACTATTTTTGAGAAACGAACACTAGTTTATTCCTTCGCGGCTCCGCTTTTAGGCTTGGCTAAATCTATATATTAAAACATTAAACACGCGTGCTTGACGATGTGGCCAATTTTAGTATTGAGTCTTATTACCATTGATTCACTGGAACACTTTTGGATTTAACGTTAAAGAGGATGTATGAACCGACGGAAAGGCTTGCGTTACATATAAACAGTTGGCAAGTAAATGCTAATATATTCAAAGTAATGCGAAATGCATTGATTATTTTTCGGTGCATTTACTATTACTAGGCAAAAACTAAGGTTGAAAATGTTTCTGCAATTTACTTCAAAACAAACATACAGAATTTTTTTGTTCTTGTATATTTTGTTTGCCATACACTACAGATTAAGATGTTCGTATTTGCTTTTCAAAGTGAAATCTGAGTCGCCCAAAATTTCAGTTTTACTGTTTTCGAGGATTTTTGTTTATCGTTGTCATAGAAATATCGATTTTTACAAAATGTAAACCACGCTAAAGGTCAATCCAAAACCAACAAGTATTGCAAATTTCACGTTGACCATACAAGATGAAGACTGTCTAAGAGCCGATTTTAAAAGTGAGGTATGGTCCCAAAAGTAAGTAAAAAAAGTAAGTAAAAACTGTATCGAAACACCTTAAGCATGCAAGAAACTGTTGCCTGCTTGTGCGTTCGACTTACTCCTCTGGTTCCGCCACACATTGCACAAATTTCTGGAAATTTAAACCAACCTGTTAATAACAGGGATGCATTTTCACTTAACCACAAGTTTGTTTGTCTGATTGTTTTCTCCTGTCTATTTTCCAGCTCCACCAGACATAACTCATATCTCTGATAACTTGACAGTGATCCAGAACGATAACGTGACTCTAAACTGTACAGCAGATGGTCATCCACCTCCAACTATCACCTGGACAAGACTCTCTGATAACAGTGTTGTCACCTTCCCTTTGACCATCAGTAGACAGGATGAAGGATACTACAGGTGCACAGCCAATAACAGCATTGGGAGTCCTGCTACCGAAGATGTGTTCATTACTGTACTCTGTAAGTGCTGGAATATATGTGATTGACCCAAATATAAACATAGCCACAATTAGATAGAACTAACTTGTCACAATTCATTTACCTTTTTGCGCGGTTCTATCGTATCCTTAATGTTGTGTGAAACAATTTTTGTTTTTGAACTATCATCTATTTTTTTGTGAAAGCCAAAAACTATTTTGCGCGTTTTGTCTGCTCATTACTGTGCAGAGAAAATGCTTGTTTTAAAGGATCCCTGCATGACTTCGGATGGTCAGGAATAGAAATAAATTCCAACTTGAAAACAACGATTCGACGTTTACGTTCTTCCCTTTGTTTTCTATAAAATCGGTAAAACTTGTTATGGCTCAATTCTCTTTTTCCAAAAATCCTCTGCATATCGCCCTTTTGGTGTTCATAAAGCAGTTCACGCGTAAAGCATTTCTGACCAAAATTATAAAAAAACTTAACAATATTGCCCCTTTTAGGTCAGTTATTTTTATTCACCTTGGGGAGATAGACAGGCAGAAGTGTTCCAACGAATGTGAAGAACATTGATTCCACTGATAAAGATTTTTAGTTGATAGAGAGGCACTCTTCACCCGTTTTTATTTCGCTTTGAGTAGTCAAATGCCTGTACTGTTGAGGGAAGGGATCTTGCTGTCGAATCTTTTGATTGCAACATTGCGGTAGTACAATATTGAATAACTTTCCTTTAATCTATTTTTTAAAACTTGTTTCCTTTAATTTGTTTGCTGTTGCTCCTATATTAATTACACGTAATATGTAGCTATTTCTTGATCGGCCAAAGAAAGTGAAAATGCTTTAAAAGTTGCTTCCCTTTTTTGCTCTCAACAAATTTAAATTTTATATTTTTTTTGGAAAATGTTTGTAAATTCTAGAATAAATGTATAGAACTCGAGGTCATTTGTTAACACCGAAGAGCAATACGTAACTCTCCTTATTTCAATTGTCTTTTCGACACATTTGTATGTTTGGTTTTGCTCTATTAACAGATCCGCCACACATCACTTACATCTCTGGTAACCAGGCGGTAAATGAAGGAGATCAAGTGACTCTAAACTGTACAGCTGATGGTAAACCAACTCCAAACATCACCTGGACAAGATTTTCTGATAACAGTTCTGTCACCTTTCCTTTGACCATCACTGGTAAACAAGATGAAGGAAAGTACAGATGCACTGCTGACAATGGGATTGGAAGTTTATCCAGCAGTGTTGTCTTGGTTAATGTTCAAAGTAAGTCGCAGTTTACGCCTTCTAAAAGCATGGAAGCACCTTTAATTTTAATTCAATTAGTTAAAATTGAGATTAATATCTGCTAGGTTTCAGTTGGAATAATTATAAGTAATTTATTTGTTTAATTTACTAAGGGAAAGCATTTCTGGGAAATTATATGAGCTGGTGTCTGACTTCGACTTCTCCAGCTTGGCGTTTGTTTGTAATAACTATTAGTAATGTAAGAAATGTGTTTAATTTTGCCTCAAATTGTTCTTGTAAAGTTTTCAGTAACCTTCGTTTTTGATATTGTAATTAACTGTATTCTGGTAAAATTGTCTAAGCATCCGTCGCCATAATTTCAATTCCAACGCGTAACATTATAATTGAGAGGCCTCATTAACATAAGCTTCATAGCTTCCCTTAGGCCTCCTCGCCACTGTTACCATCTTTCTTTCTTCTCTCTTCTTCTTTATTCATGATATTTGTATTGTCTCTTTGGTGTGACAAAAGATAATACTAAAAGAACTAACAAAAAACTTATAAAACTTCCTTAAACCATATATTTGGCACAAAATATTGCTGCAGCCGTTTTTAGCAATCTGGTTAGCTCTCGCCGTGTAATCTCTGCGTGCTCCTATTGAACAAAACACGTTACGCGGTAACGCGCTACAAAGGCAGTCAGCAGTTATCAGACGATATACCTCCTTTGATATCCCTCACCCCATTTGTAGAAGAAAACAAAACAAACAATCAAAACTACGGGTTTACACGACAAAATGATTGGGTACGGACCATTGATAAAGCGATATAGACCGTACGTTTCTTTCCGTGTAAACGATGTGTACCATGTTCAAGAGGTATAAATTTTTTACCCCTACCCCTGTAAAAAATGGAAAGGAAAGCAAAGAAAGAAATGAAGCAACAATTTAGAACTACCAATGAAGGTTGAAGGTTCCGGGACCAGAGTCTTGGGTCTCTTTTTTAAAATCCAATTACACGCGCAAAGAAATGATTGTTATAGCAACAAACAAAGCGTACCAACTTATTGTGTGAAAGTGCACCGAAAATGCTGACGAAATCACTCTCAACACACACGAGATTTAGAAAAAAAAACATAAGCCTATCAGCAGACAGCTGTTTCTTCCTTATTGGGACTTGCCAGCACTGTGTAAGGCAAAACGATTTTCAAGAGTGTGTTCTTATCCAGTCACAGTGCATATCGGAGGACAATGCATAGGACACCATGCAAGATTTACCCTCGCTTTTTGGTTAACTATTTATCTGGTCGATATTCTAGCCAACTGAAGGGGTGTATTTGCTAAATATATCCTCGCCATCTTACCTGATAAATCTTTGTTTTCTGACAAAATAGGAAATTGTACTTGTCTTCTCTTCTTTTTCCTCATTGTCCTGATTTTTTCTTTGGGTCTATTTAAAAGTGATTATCCCATTCAAACTCGTCGTAGGTGAACGCTTGAGTTCACGACCCGAGATTGTGTGGAATAATTGTTTATTGTAAGAGAAAAAGTAATTAACCTAGTGTGGATGTAACTCACACTATCTAAAAGCGAAAGCAAGGTACTCACTAAATAAGGTACTCATTAAATAAGCTGGCTCTTGAAAATGTTGCTTGAATCCACAGCAGACAGAGGACAGCGAAGATATACTTAAACTTTGAATTTGGCACCAAGCATCAACTGAATTTTTCTTTTGTTGTAGACTATCGCCCTATAAATACAAATCTGGTTACGCCAAATTTGACTAACCAAACAGTCGTCATAAATACAATCTTCAACCTCATCTGCAGTGCACAGGCCAACCCACCTGCAAAGTATCGATTCTACAGAGGACAGGAGAGTTTGTTTACTACCACAACTGGCAATAACACAGCAGTGTACACAACCTCAGTGAGTGAGAGAATAAAGCAAGTGAAGTACAGCTGCACTCCATTTAATGATTATGGTGATGGTCCCACACAAACAAGCACTGTAACAGTGAACTGCAAGTATATATTTTTGTGCTGATGTGTTTCTCTTTCATTAGTTATATTTCCTTACACATACCACTTTTACACAGGAATATGGTTGTTTTTACTTCTATCTGTTTCTTTCTGTTCTTTTCTCTCGATGACACCATATTTTGTATATCCAGTTTGCATCATATTGATGTTCCGTGATAGTTTCTCTTTTTTTAAATACTGAATTGTGTGAAATATTGATAATGGTAAGGAAAACGTTTCAAAACCTATATTACATTACACGAGTACAGTCTACTATAATTGCAGTTAAATGCGTTGGATGACGAATGCGTTTTCTACTGCCGTCAATCATAAATTACTTGGACAACCAAGCAATGCTAAAAATAAAAAAATAAAAAACCGACGAGGTGGATCAAAATCAGCATAACAATAAATAATGACTTGTGTGATGCCTGCTACGCAGGCTAGCACTCATAAAGTCATCTTAGCGCCTTTTGACCCTGCTTGGCTGAACTTCGATGACTGATGGCAGTGACAAACGTAACTGTTGGTTGAGCATTGATCTTCAGAGTTTGAATGCCATTGAAAGGCACAGGGAAAATTATGTAGTGCCCTTCATAGTACTTACAGGCATTCTAAATGAAATCTGTCATTTGATGATGAACGTGACTATAACACTCCTTGATTGAATTTCTTGACAAGGAGAGGTGAATCCAATAGGAATTAACAGAGTTTTTGTTGAAATATGTGGTTATTCCCTATAATTTGAATTCTTAAATTCCTTTAATTTCTCACGATATGGTCTCTTTGATGTGTATCTCGACTTTTTGACCGCTTAGGGCTTGTCTTCATCTACCTTGCAAGCAGAGGTTACTTGGTCGCTCTATGTTCCGGCGGGCGAATTAGTAACCTCTGCGCAGAACTGTCTGAATTCCTGTCGTGCATGTACATCTGCCGCCGTCCAGGATTTTGGACCAATTAATGAAAAAATGCTTATTTCTAACCGGCTGTCAACCGGTTTTGAAGCTAACTCATGCCGTGAATGCTGGCAAAAAGTGCTCGCGCTGTGATGCGCTTACAAGCTTGTTGTACAGGACGGATTTTCTTTTTTTTGTTACAAAATTCTTTTTTCACTTCTCCTAACTCAGAAAATATGCAGAGAGATAAGGCAGCAATTGTCAAAGCTTTATTTTACTCATATTGATCCAGAATTTAAAGTAACGCTCAAATAAAGCGGGTGCAAGTAACGTTTTCATGGACTGCACAAGTTTTGTTTATCTGAAGTATGAGTGCGCGTGCAAAAGGCAAGTGACGACGCATATGACGAATTTTGCACATCCACGACAGGAATATTCGGACGGTTTTGCGCAGAGGTTACTTATTCGCCCGCCGGAACATAGGGCGACCAAGAAACCTCTGCTTGCAGGTTAGTCTTCATCAGGTAGCAGGATCGTCTGGTTGTGTTTCCTTATAAGGACCACTGTTGGTGATTGATTCATTTCAATTCTCCCTGAGGTTGTCCTTGTTGTACTGTCTTTCTTACTGATTTTGAGTGGACTCCACTTTGTTTACATTTTCAATTTTCCAACCTAGAGTCCAGGACGTTCACGTGATGATGACGTGCAATGCTTTTACCTGGGAACAGAAGCCCATCCTTCAAAATATATAAACGCACGCGGAGTTTGTGTCATTTGTGTGTCCCAGCAAAGGGGTTTAATGTATAAATTACTTCATCTTTTTGCAGTGTGATGAATTTTTATTCTGTTATTATTTTTTAAAACTGGAAAAGGAATTAGCTTAAACATAATTAATCTTCTTCTGCAGTTAATCCTCTTACTGTCACTTTGGTAACAAATACTACTGAAGACTGTTCTGCGTCAATGTGGGTGAATTTCACTTGTGTGGTATCTGACGCCAACCCAGCAGTAACAAGCTATCAGCTTCTTGAGAGCGAAGGTGATACCAGTGTAAGCAACAGTGGAACATGGATTAAGGAAATAACAAAAGGAGGAAAACATGTCTACAGCTGCTTGGTAGAGCACCCTGTGGGAAATGTAACAAGCGTAAACAATGTTACTCTCAGTCACTTTTAATGGTGAGTTTTGATATTATGGTGATAGAACAACGGGCACCTTTTTTTGGAACAGCTAAGTAGCCCCATAGACCGTGACTTAATCTCTAAGAATTAAATGTGTACGGGTTAAAAAGTAATGCTAGTTTCCTAGACTTATTTCTTTTCCATTTGTTTGAACTTCAATGAGTTAATGGCCTCCGGAGACTACTGGAGTTCTAAAGACTCGCGTACTTGCAGTGGCGAGCTTGACTTTCAACTTTTATATAAACTTCAGCCATCCGTTTTCAATCTGTAAAATGCTCAAATAACAATTTTTCCTGCCCTTTCGACTACTGTGTGCACCACAATGGTACCCCGTTTGGTTGGAGCCTGCCTCTTCGGGGTGGTGACAGCAAGGTAAACTGTACCACGTTTTTCATTTATCTATACTGCAAGTGGAATTCATGACCTTCAGCATACTGGCTGAATACCCTGAAGAGCGTTTTGATAATTTATTACGAGTGTGTTTACCGAAAGTAAAGAAAAATAACCGGAAAAGTTTGCTTCTGACACTTTTTTGTCTCAATTGTTTTCTATTGCACATTAACATTGTATTTCCTAACAGCCATCAGCCATAGAGTTGCCTTACCCCAGCAGCTAAGATGTATTTATGCCGATCATTACAAGTAAAGTAAAATTTTTCTTTGACTTTTTTTCAGTCCCAGTACAAATATCTGCGAACCTGGTAAGAGGTAACAAGACTCTCGAGGAAGGTGCCGATCTGTCTTTGTACTGTAATGTAACTGGGTTTCCTAATCCATCTGTTACCTGGACAAAAGGTGGTGCTGATGCGCCTATTGAGAGGAACTCGTGGTTAAATCTCACTACCATCAACAGAGATAAAGCTGGAGATTATACTTGCAACGGAAACAACGCTTGTGGAAAAAAGTCTTCTGCAGTGATAACCATTGATGTGCAATGTAAGAACGCATTGCTTTTAACACTTTCTCTAAATTATGGTATCACCGAAGTGCACGATGTACGGTTTCTTAAGGGAAATTTAGATCGAAGATGCGACTTCTGTAGTTCGAGTTTCTCGCGTCATTGACAAAATCGGAAACAATTTGCATCATTTATCATTTTCTCTGGTGCGATTGTCGTGAGATTTTAAAACACTATTTCGAGGAGGGGAAAATAAAGATAAGTTCTTACTTGTTCAGTTTTATTGTGGTATAGGTAGTCCGCGTCGACTATTAGTTCGTTAACTTAGGTGCATACAAAACTGAAAGCAAAAAATGCACTTGAAGCCACATTAAAATGACGCAAAACAAAACAAAGCAAAAACAGCTAAACACAATCTGATGATATACCATTCATAATTTCATTCATATTTTTTGCTGTTTGTTCCAGATAAGCCTAAAAATGTTACACTAAATGTAAACATTTCAAGCAACATAGTCTGCAGAGGAATCGTGGTGAAGTTTACCTGCACAGCTGATGCCTACCCAGCAGTAGGTACTTACAGACTATATGAAAATGGTGGTATTATTGCGAATATGGATGGATCAGGGTTAACTACCCGGGCATTGAACATGGGTGGCCTGTTCAAGTACCGATGCGAGGCTAGAAATTCAGCAGGAGGTGACTCAAGCAGTACTGTTACTTTGACTGTTGAAGGTAAGCTTACGTAAGTAAGGTATCTCAGTGAGCCGAGTTGCTTAACAGTTTTTCCATAGCATGCACTCATGCTCGTTACGTGTAAGCTGGTGCTCACATTTTCTAAAGAATTACACAATTTTCTTATTACATTTCTTCTCCACCTAGATGGGAAGCCTAAGTCCACCAAAGGTATAGCCACAAACGTTTTTTTTTTAGTTCTTCACATATTCGTTTCACGGAAACGAATCTGTGACGAGCCAATTATTGTCAACGTAGGAGCCTAACAAACATGCTTACAAATTTTATACTTTAAGTGAGAGGGTTGCCTCCAGGACTCAAGCTATATAAGTTGAACTTAGTTTGTGAATACAAGTGCCACTCGTCACTAGCGCTAACTTACCAGTTTGTGCAGAAACCCAACTGCAGGTTCCCAGCACTTATACTAAGTTGATATGGTAAATCTTCCCGGAATCCGTGCTGTCTTGCTAGAGCCTATAAGAAGTGGTAGTATTCGCAGGCTGATTCCGTAACCAACGCGCTCCATCAAGAACTACATTTGCGTTGATTAAGATGACATGAAACCACCTTAGTAGTCAGTTTCTCATCATCATCATCATCGTCATGATCATGATCATGATCATCATGATCATCATCATCATCCTTTATTTAAACACGATAAAAAATTTAAAGCATAATGCTTGTGGGTTCGTGTAATTAATTAGGTATAGTACTTAACTACAATACTTCTACTAAGAATATTGTTCGATAAGAAATTGAGCACAATGAATAGATGGCTAATAGCACTTAAAATTATGGTATTGTCTGGGAAGCGACTGAACTGACTGTGCCCTAAAATCAAGTTCCTTAACGTATTTATCCTTCTTTACATTACGGTAAAAAGCCGTAAATTGGGAGCCCCTAAAATATGTAGAAACAGCATTCCATAAAATGGTTCCTCTATGGCTAATTGAGTTTTTTAAAATGCACATTAAAGGCGCATTTATTGAGTTCTGGACCTCTTTTTCCATATGAGTAGGTTCCTAGTCACATCCATATGAGTAGGTTCCTGGTCACATCTTTATCATTTCACTTGACGATATCTTATAGCACCTCAATAGTCAACAGCCAACCTACTGTTTCACAATGGAAAATGCGAATGCCAAGACAATCAATACATCACAACAGCCGACCGCTGAGGGAGCAGTTTCTAGTCAATACAACGAAAATCACAAACCTTCAGTTTCTTAAAACCACAGTGACAATCGAAATGCACCAATAGCCAATAACGGGAGAGTTGCAAATGGATTCATACAGAACATTCGACCCTGTTCGCCAAACGGAGGCCAGCACTGAAGCGGCCAATACGTTGCGATCGACTAGTAATTTTATCGTGAGACAAACAATAAAAATGATGTCAGTCGTCAAAAGAATTGCTATTTTAGTTTCTCATAGCGTGAAATGTTCATTTCATTTTTTTATTTCATGAGAAAAAATACAACCTGAGCTGCAACGAGCTTGAGAATGAATACATTATGGTCGAAGTAAAAAGCAATAATAGTATTTCATACAACCAGAAAAAAGAGTTTCAGTGTAGCGTAAAATGACTTGGTGAAAAGAGAAGTCGCAAGATTGGCATTTTTAAGAGTAAAATTCAGTTTACATTAAGTGTCACATTATTTTGCTACAACTATTGTATTGATGTACAAGTATTCTCAGCGAAATCCTCCTTTCACAAGTTTTCAAGACGGCTTTCCTCTTTACTATTTTCTTGTTTATTTTTTATTAGATCCTCCTTTAGCTTCAGAAAAATGTCATTCTATTCGCGCTGTCGAAGGAAGCCATGTTTCGCTTTCTTGTCCCACTGATGGAAATCCTGCCCCTGTTATTACGTGGTACAAGGGAAGTGGGCTATATGGTAACATGCTGTCCAGTGGAAAAGAGTTGTAATAATAGTTTAATAATAGTGGATGGTATACATGCTCTGCAAATAACTCCTTGGGGACAGTTAGTGTCAGTATTTATCTTTTGGTTGGTAAGTTATTTTGTCAGAGTTCTCAGGCAGTACCTAACGTATTTTCAAAAGCGACTAGCTCAAGGGACCAACTCCCGGGGACGAAGGGCGCTTTCCAATGAGCCAATGGTTTCGGTTCAAGTGGCGTAAATGCAGATAGCACGTAGGGATCCATTGGAAATTTTCTGGAACAAGTGGAAGTATTCCACTTTTTCTGTTCCAACTGATTGGAATGGAAATAACCGTTCCATTTGCACAACATTTTCATTTGCTCTCATTTGCAAAATTCAAACTGTTGTCCCAATTGTGCTTGTCCCCTCGTGTGTACTGTATTATGTGTGACTTGTCCCTGTGAGTAAATTAAAAAAATATAGGCCAAATCAGGGATTGGCGCCCCGAGTAACACTACAGAGGACCTGTCAATGGGACCTATCCCGTCGTGTGCGCCTTGGGTGCCTTGCTCGATTTCTCCATACTCCCTTTAATTTCTATCATTCCATCATACGAGTTCTTTCTAAATGCATGGGCGTAACGGGTTTGAGGTTAATTTCCAAGGAGGAACATGACCACTTGCGCTTTAAAACATTTGAATGACTTTCTCAAAGTGTAGTTTAATTATCCAGTAAGCGATCTGTGTTAACAGTTTCCTCCCTTTTTGTAGAAACCATGAACGCTCTCAAGGTATCACTAATCGTCAAAAACAAAAACTGCAACGACTTTCCAGAAAACGAGTTCCTTACCGAGGTATGCAATAATATTTAGCTGCCACTGTCTATTGATTGTTGGAAAACTTTAACAGGTTTTAATTACCGACAATAAGGAATTCTCGAACAATTTCTTACAGAGTGTGAAACTTTTCGGAACATACCATTAGAAGATGTTGGGGGGCTCCTAACTGTATTTGTCTACTAATAGCAATGACATTTGACTGCGTGTTGGCAGAAATTAGGCGCTGTTTGTGCTTGCTGTGCCCATTTTCATCGCCAGGTCGTAAAGGCTTCTTTGTTTTAACGTCAGCTGTTCTTTCCCAAAAAGCAGGACAAAAATAACGGGCGTATATATTTGGACTTCTGAATCAGACTTTCTAAGTGGTATTGAATGAGTGAGACAACTGGTGATGGCCAAATTGACTGATCGTCTAAGTCCAGGCATCTCATGGTTTTGCTTTTCGTTTTTTAGACGATGAGGTTAGCCTTGACAATTTCCGTATGTGTCGTTAATTCCAGTTAGTCATTCTTTCTATGCAAAAAGTATAACTATGGCTTTCGATAAGAGATTAATTTTAATTTTATTTTAGATTGCTAAACTACTTCAACCACTGGGCATCCAAGGCGCAGAAATCGAAGGAAAGAGGTATTTCCTTCTCTCACTTTGGAAGTGGTAACGGCTGCATTTTAGGAGGCGCATAAAGGATGTTGTTGGCAGCCCTTCTCTTGCATAGCACAGTCGTTGTGTTGTAAAATGAAATTAAATATCTAAGCTATTTCTTGTAAAGATGACTTATCACGTTTGAAAATCGTGCATTCTTTTCACCTGAGTAATGAGTAGTGACCTGAATAATGGTGTTTTCCAAGAAAGGTATTTCAGAAAATCAGTTGAAAATAAATCGATAACAACCAAGCAACACAATATACTTATATTTGAGCTTTCTTTGAAAATGCAGTTTTAGTGATAATTTTGTGATCAGTGAACCAAATCAATAAGAACAGACAGAAATAAATGTATGATGTGCATAACATAACTTTGAAATATTCAACATTCATTTTTTTTTTCAAGTCAGAAGTAGAAGTTTGGATTTATCAACTGAGTTGAATAGGTAAATTGGCCACCTGGGTTCGTTCTGACGAAGGGCTAACGCTCAAATCATCAGCATTCAATTTCCGCACGGTGGCCAGTTTACTTTAACGACTTAACTGATAGATCCAAATTAATATATTCATATTTGAGGATGCAAAAATGCAGATTCAGTGATTATACTGGGATCAAAGGCCTAAATTAACATGAGCAGACAGAAATAAATAGATGAAATGCATAAGAGAACCTTGAAACATTCAATAACTGGTTGCAAATATCAAGTAAGGAAACCTTTGTGATATTAGTTTAGACTATGTACTTATCTAGACTTCTCTAACCAAACTGAAATGTGCAATTCGTGAGACTTCTCGCTGGCGTTTTAAGGTGTGGCAGTGTTATCGTTGATCTTGTGCTGCGGTTTAATCAAAGAGTGAGTGAAAGTGATGTAATATCTGTT
>Ga0126336_10001468_pt1 | contig 12340 bp, 5 predicted proteins | sample SidCmetagenome_FD_92530 | JGI IMG/M metagenome (GOLD analysis project Ga0126336, IMG submission 92530) | Coral microbial communities from El Islote,Puerto Morelos, Mexico - Siderastrea C C metagenome | ecosystem: Host-associated > Invertebrates > Cnidaria > Coral | place: El Islote,Puerto... | reverse complement strand
TAAGAATCTACTTTTTATTTTATTTTGCAATCGAATCAGTCACGTTCAGGCACAGAAGTATTGTTATTCTTTCAACTAGCACAATGTCAGTTGATGTGTCATTTACATCAGAACTGTCAAACCGAAGTCTTTCGTCCACCATTTCGGAATCAGCTTTATTTCTCATTATCAATGTCACAGCGATTGTAGGAAATACATTTGTGATCGCAGCCATTTCAAGAAATTCTGGACTTCGAAAAATCACACACTGGTATATACTCTCTTTGGCAATGGCTGATTTGTTCGTTGCAGTGACGTGCATACCGCTGTCGCTGGGTGCCGCCATAAAAGGGCAGTGGATGTACAGTGACGTCATATGCCAAATCCAAGGTCACATGATACAAATTTGGGGATGCTTTTCTTTGACAATTGTTTCAGTGACAGCGGTTCATCGATATTATCGAGTGGTGTGTCCGATTCGCTACCGAAAGATCTTTACAAAGAAATTTTCCATCATTATCGCGGTGTCTTCCCTCGGTTTATCAGCTCTTGTAGCTGTAGGAATGATGTTTGTTATTGGGGCGCGATTTCAGTTTGGTCCTCATTTCTTCTGCACCCCAAAGTTTCCAAACCAACAAACCAAGAAAACAATAGCTTTGCCAATTTTCCTGGCTTTCATAGTTATCTCACTAACAATAGTTCTATTTTGCTACTTCAAAGTATATCGCGCAGTTCGCAGGCACGTCATTTTAGTTGCACCGAATTTAAGGCCTGAGAAATTAACTCATCGCCAAACTGAGAACAAACTTTCGTGTCGCGTCGACGAAATCAACGCTACTAAAATGGTGTTTGCAATTATCCTGGTATTTTGCTTCCTCTGGATTCCTGTGTCGGTAGTTGGAGCGCTGTATGTTTGTGACGTTTTCTTGCCAAGATGGACGCATTTGATGTACGATTACCTTCTGCTTATAACCGCTGCCACGAATCCGCTGATTTACGGGCTCATGAATAAGGCCTTCAGAAATGAATACGTTCGAATAGTGAGATGCAAAAGCGACTAGAGCGAAAAAACTGAGGAGATTATTAAGAAAAGCCAAGTTGGCCGAAGAACCATAAAGAAAAGGATGGTTATTCTGGCTCAAGTTAAGTTTGAGTCTTCAGAGGTTTCAATTCCAAGAGCAGACTTATTTAACTTTTAAAATTTAAAAATCATTAAAATCTGCCTTATCATTGCATGTCTGTCATCTTAGTTCTAATATTCGGCAGGTGTTAAGTGGTCTTTCCAAGGGTTGTTTCTGTAAGGCATCAGTATAAATAGTACTGCAAATGCTTGTTTGATTTTTTTTGAGCAATGTAACCCAAACAAATATTCACTTTCATGAAGCTGTGGTAACAAGTGTTCCTGTAAAAACGCCTTTCCTGGAGTAAAACTTAGACGCCCTGAAATTTTAAAGCTTTTTAATGGCCATTTCAAAAGTCCTGCAGCATAAATCATTCTGAAAAAGTAAACACTGAGATAAAAAAATTCCACAACCCTGAAGAAAATTTGTGTTCAGCAGTTGCTCAGATTTTTACGAATTATAATTTTAAATTAACCTGAGCATACACTTGACAAAGAAGGTCTAAATCACAAACAATGACGTAAAGAAGTTTTTTTTTTCTTTCTATGTAATTTTGAGTGTTAATTACCGATCAGGGTGCAGTTTTACTTGCCTCAAGAATGATCGAATGACAATTTTTCAAAAATATATATCATAAATAACATTTTCCATTCAACACAAACCATTTTGACGAAATATTTAGGGTCAACTAACGAGAAATTCAAAACGAAAGACTTAGATTAATACTGGTGCAGACCAACACAATTTAGTTTGTTTAGATTCGTTGCTCAAGTATTTAAGTGAGAGAAAATTTTAGTGAAAAAAAATATTAGTCAACCTGAAATTACAAACTGCTGCATCATTTCCTAAAATACAAGCTGGCTTCGTTTATAACTTTTTTGTCAAGCACAAAAGGATAATTTATTCTTTCGGAAAGAAAACCCATTCCATGGGTACTCTTCAATAAATAGTATTGTTAAGCTTGGTATGGTTTCGGCAACATGCTTGTCTTATAAGCAAACGAAGCGACACCATGTATAGCAAGTTGCACTTAATATCACTGCATTTTTTCGAAGTCCGATTCTTCTTTGACAATATAAGCTTTAGCTTTCTCATTGACAACCACATTACTTCCGATACTGATCATGAAAAAGCGATCTTCTCCCCAAATACTTGGAAACAGAGTTGGTCTCCTCGGTGAAGGCGGCGGCTCTTCAGGAACGTTAAGACCGTAGCTTTTCGGAGCCTTTTTTTGTGGAATAATCGGAGAAGCATCGGTAAACGTCGTAACGGTGTTCTTTGGACTCGGTGTGGGTGGCAGGCTCTCACTGGCGCTTTCGGGTGAGGGTGGCGGAGTCTTCGTCATTAAGCCTTGCTTGCAAATCAAAATTGGAAGATGATCGGTTTGACTTCTTTTGACATTGATTTTCTCGTTTAGGTTTGCCTTGACATTGAGCGATGGCAGGAATTCGTTTGTGGTGGTTTGCGGTTTTTGTGCTTCTTGTTTTCTCTTTAATAGCGATTTTGTGTCTTTAGCCTGAAGGATCGGCGGAAATTTGGTCTTTAAATGATCGCTTTCATCCAGTGGATCGAGATCTTCAGTTAATACAGTTAGTTCATACAGTTCTCCATTGATCACTGTAGACCCACTTCTATGACCAAAGCTTGGTCGTTTTTGCTCGAAACTCTCACGCTTTTTTCTCTGCTTCTGCTCATGGCCAAACAAGGGCGACTTTGTCAACTTCTTTCCAAACAAACCACGTTTGCTGTCCTTGGTTGCATCCGTAAAACTGTCCATAACCGTGTGAATTTCAACGTGTTTAAGCTCTTCTGATGTCGCCCTTTCCATTAAAGAGTACACGTCACTGCAAAGTAGCTTCCCACCCAAAATAATGACTTCCTTTTGACAGTTTTTTTCGTCGTCTTTATAATCACCTTTTTCATGGTCAAAACTCACTTCTTCATCTTCGTTTACGATTTCAAAAACTTCAAATTTCTTCATGTCCTCTGTGAACCTGCTGTGAAATGTGCAGCATTTGCGAGGTCAAGAGCTAGTGTACAAAATTAGATGGCGTTCCAACAAACTGCAAACTTAGCTTGCTAATTAACAAAAGAACTTTCGTAATATCAACGAGTGATAAAGTACGTAGGAAGTAGTTAGAAAGTGTCCATAACGTAATTAACTCCATCTTGTCAATTTAGGTATTGTTATCAGCTGTAAACGACTTTGTTTTAAACCTTTTAATTGTAGCTTTGTTCTCGTACAGGGCAACCTTCACTCTTTTAAATTCTCTTTACTCTCTTTACTCCAGTTATATATTTTCTTTGACTTGAACATGGAAGATAATTAGCTCACGATCAACTCTACGTTGACCGGTACTGATGGACACTTCTGTATGACTAGCAGGTGATATTGTTCTCTTTTACACTTCAATCATATACTGTATCTAATTAAGTAAAGAACGTTTTTTAGAAAATGTAATGTTCCTCTCACAGCGATGTGCTAAGGGCCGATTTTTTCGTGAACAAACACTTATTAACACCCACACAAACAACATTTTCTTTCAACTTGTCACACAACAAATGTTGGTTTGCGACTTACGGCGCGTCCTGGTGCGCAAAGAAATCCATCTGTTGCGGAAATTCAGTAGACTGACGCGACGTCTACCATTACAACAAGAAAATTTGTTACGTGCGAAGGTGGTAATACGCACATCATCAGGTCGCACTTTGTAGTGAGACATCTGTTGTGCGAAAAGTTGCAGGAAATTGTTGTGCATATTACTAAGGCCTTTAGACCTCATCATAAACACGTCTTGCTAAGTGGATCTAAATTGTGCCATTAGAACTTAATTTGAAAGAGTCGTATTAGACAAAACAAAACTTCGTCTATTCGCACTGTTCCACCTGAAAACTGAATACGACTGCACTTAACTCTTTAAGCCGCAATATCCACATCCATATTCTCCTCACTGTTCTCTATATATTTCATATGTTACTAGTTGGGAGAATTTGATTAAACATCAACACATTTCATGTCTGTTGATCATTTGCTATATATTCTTATGACTTATATATTTGATCAACTAGTGATATTGTAGGGAGAAATTAGATGCTTGTCACTCTTGGGGCTTACAAGGTTAGACCCAAAACATGCTACCATTTACTTCTCCCTTTCAAGGCTTTCTTAGCCCGGGAGAAATGGAGGACTGTAAGCTTTGATCATAACAATTTTTCTCAGTTCCCAGAACTTTATGTTCACTTAAAGGTCGACCATAAGAGAACGAACGTTTCGTAGAGTTTCTTTGTTTGGCACATTATGCAAAGAAATTTCACGCCCACTTTGAGCGGGCTCTCTCGGAGGAATAGGTCGAGGAGAGAGGCTGGCGAAGGCCGGAAGAGCTATCAGTTTAGTCTTTGAAGTTCCTGCGAGCGTAAGAATTGGTCTTGCAGTGAGAAGTGCGGAGAACAAAACAAAGGAACTACTTGCCTTCCTTTTTTTGTGTATCCTTTTAATTTAATCAATAAAACCTCTTGAATGGTATTGCAAGTAATTTGGAAATTCAGTTTTGAAGAGCCCATGTGAAGCCTGTTTCACAGTTTTTCAAATCATCTCTTACTTAACGACTTTTCAAAATTGATTTGAGGCAACAGTCCGTCATATTTCCTCCGTAACGCACGTGACTTTTGACGTTTTTTCGCCAGCCAATGAAGAGAGTTAATTTCACCTCGGTCTGCCATCGTCCAATTATCGGAACACTTCGGGAGGTCGGGAGAATTCGGTGAACCGGGCTGGGATACCACGTTTACCAACCCTGAATTTTTCAACAGAGGCAACGAAATTGAAGCATTTATAAGAGGTGAGAAGTAACCGCATTTTTCCTCCTTGGAGGCAAGCGTTTTCCTTTTATGGGCGGTAAAGTTTCTTCAACTGGACAAAGAGCTTTGACGGAGTTCATGTCTGCTTTCTTCGTCGATTTAGCTTGTGCGATAGTGTCAGCAGTTTTAATGTTCAGCAGATGAACGTTTTTGCTAAATTTTTCACTTTTAAAGGAATCATTTTGAACTCCTTGCTCCTCTTACTCTGAGGTAAAAAGGTTGCGATGCATGCGAGCTAATGAAGGAATTGCTTGTCACCGAAACAACAGCAGACTGGATAGTTTTGCTTCCTTCGTTGTCTCGTTTTTTCTCTTTTTTCTTTCTTTATTTCTCTCTCGCCACTGCTGCTGGTATTAACAGAATCTTCTTTGATTCTCTCGGTTTCAGAAATACTACTAACCTTGTCAAAAGAATTATTTTCATTATCGTTCCTTGAAGGTAAAAGTCCATTTTCGTTCCAGCCAGTCGAAAAATGGTCCATTTTTTCGTTTATTATAAAATTGAGTACTGAAATTTCCTCTGTTTCATGGGATAAAAGTAAAACGCCGATTAAAACATTTAACTTGACATGTCCACTAACATTGTGTGTTGTGTAAACTTTAAATAAGATTGCCCTAACGATGGAAAAAAGATGGTTACAAGCAAAATTGTAATGTTGTTTAGCGACAAGAGTGGAGACAGACTTGACCGCTGTCTGCTGTCCACACAAACGTTTGCACAAATTTTTTGTGATAATTAACACCCTTTAGTTTGAACTTGTAATTACGTTAAAACTTCTACAATAAAGAATCAATTAACGCAAGAGAAGTGGGCAGGACTAAGCATTCAGCAGTTAGAAAATACGACATTTAAAAAACAAAACAGCGTTTCCCGTCACAATGAAATGTGTTTTCCGCATGAGGGTGATTAAATGTACTAAGTGAACAAGGTTGTCCCATCTATGCGATACTGTTTCTCAGAAAAAACACGGTGAAAACGTATCTATACCTTATATTTAAGTCCACTAGCCGAAACTTGCTTCACCGCTATGCGGCTCTTGGAAAAAAATCTCGTAGCTTTTTCCTTCAAGTAAAAGTTACTGTTGAGCAGTACTTTCATGTGGAAATGTTAAATCGCTCAAGGTGCTTCTAACTTTTGTGTCTGTGGTTAAAATTCTAAAGTCAGGGGAACAGAAAGAGAAAATATAGGCCTTGTAAGGGTCTGGTAAGCTGACACAGGTTGATTTGTTGGGATTCTTTAGCTGAAAATTTAAGCTGCAGAAAATTGAAGGGAACAACATCTTATCCTCCGAATTTGTTGTCGCCTGATGCTAGCTGACCCTGAATTTCGCACCCTAAATGGTATATTTCCCCCACCAGCCACCCCCGAAAAACAAAATAAACTACTTTTTCCATGTTACGAAAACGTGAGATGATATTTCGCAAATAAAACTCAAGGTTTCCTTTACAACTAGGTCCGAATATCTCAAGCAATGCTTCTGAACAGATATTCCACCGATACGAACTTTTGAGTGCCCTGTTTAATGTTGTTTAAGGTGGTTTCTTGCTTTGAATTTGACGGCTACTGAACGGTTCTTTCCTGTGATACCGTTTGTTATTCAGTACTCAAAATCAAGTTTGGATCTTTCCCCAGCTTCAGAAAAGCAATGCGGTAAAATCTCTAGGTTAAGGTGGTCCTGGAGGCTAGAGTGACCCTTTTCAAATCGGTCGACTTTAAAACAGCTTGACGTTTATCACAAAATATGTTTGTTTACAAATTTTTGGTTCAAGGGAATTTGTATTTAGCGAGATGCAAGCAACTGAAGTTTCGTCTGCAAGGCAAATTTTGAGGGAAAATTACCACAACAAATGGCTCAAGTTGTAATTGCGTTTTATGGTAACATTTCCTACGGGATGCGAATTTGACAGTTTGCGATCTTAAAGGAGGTCACTCCAGAAACGGTGTATTTTTTAAAATCGCCAATAAAAAGATAACATTAAGTTGAGTTACTGACCGTGGTTTTAGCTTCTAAAGTGCATCCGATCCCACTGAAATTCCTCGCCAAAGAGGGCCAAAATTCAGCACTGCGCGCCGCCATTTTGAGTCGTACTTAGCAGCCTGGCCGCTTGTCCGTGACGTCAAAATATACAACGACACCAGCGGTCGGGTAACATAGCTCGTCGCTCGTTTTTTAGAGCTTACGTTACCCAACCGCTGGTCTCGTTGTACATTTTAACGTCACGGACAAGCGGCCAGGCTGCTAAGTACGATTCAAAATGGCGGCGCGCAGTGTTGAATCAGTTTTGGCCCTCTTTGGAGAGGAATTTCAGTGGGATCGGATGTACTTTAGAATCTAAAACCACGGTCAGTAACTCAACTTAGTGTTATCTATTTATTGGCGATTTGAAAAAATACACCGTTTCTGGAGTGACCTTCTCCTTTAAGTTTCAATTGCGAAATTATCACAGGTCACATACCCTTTGCTTAGTGTGCCTTATTCATGCTAGTTTAAATGGAAGATCACAAGTTACCTTTCTCTTATTAGATATCATAGTATTTCGCCGGTACCGACATACTGTAATGTCTTTTTTGCACGAAGACAGAGCATGCAATGCAAGTTTCGTTACGTGACATTGAAATGCTAGCCATTGTCTGGAGTAGGCTTGGATAAATTGTGCCAGCAGAATTTCGAGCAGAATAAGTGATTTTTGAGGCGAGCATTCTGCTGGCAGAACAAGGCATTTTCGAGCATAATTTGAGCTAGCCAACGTTGCAGCCGGGCGTGTCACTCAAAATCTAGATATACCCAGGTTTTCAATGACACGTCCAGCTGTACTGTAGGCTAGGAAACAGTGGATAGAAGAGACACGGTGTTCCCCTTTTGTTTTCAGTTCCACTGCCATTCCCATTTTTTTATTTTAATTTTCAGCCTTGTTTGTCTCCCTTTGTCGGCAGTTTTGATGACGTAAAAGCCAGATTTTCCCCTTTAACTAACCGGCGCAATTAGCGTCATTAACAAGTTTACCTCCGTAAACCGAATTGGCAAAATGTTTGTTCACACAAACTTCTAAAATCATTACATTTTCACTCTAATTCTTCGGCATTGAAAGCAACTGATTTAAAAGTTACATTCGTAATGGGGTCATTCAGTTCTAAGATGCGCTCATCCACATCTGACAATAATAAAACCGGTTGTAGACCATCTAAATCAGACTCGAAACAGAGTGGAGTCGCACAAAACGCAAATTCCGCAGCGCGCACGGATGCAACGGGTGAAGACAAGTCGCAGGCCGGTAGTTCAAGCGAAGGACAACCCTCTGAAACTAAAGTGGTGCAGTCATTTGGGTGGCTGGTGGACACTCCAGTTGTTTTGGATCCCACTGAAAAAGAGCTCAAAAATAAAACGAAAATACCCGCGGCCGCGGACGGAAAAGGTAAGGCGATCAGTGTATTAAATAACAGCAACGGAAAATACCTGAAATCAGCCGAGATCTTGTCAACCTCCTCCAACACAAAACCAAAACAAGGCACCAAGCAACAGGTCCATACTGGCTCGGCGTCAGCCTCTTCGAAAGGGAAAAATGCAGTGGATAAATTAAAGCAGACGAATTCACCTGGCCAGAAAAATGTTAACGAAGATGCTTCGCCGCGTGCAAGTACAGGAGTTGCTTATCGCACTGGTTTCGGAGCGATACGAAAGAAAGATTCCATCGCCAAAGCTCAGAAAAGCGAAGACTGTACCCGTGAAAGGGAGCATGGAGTAAAGGGAAAATCACCAGCTTCAGAAAAGTGAAGAAAAGCATAGAACTTTGAACTCTCGCGAAATAATAGCAAACACTCTTTAACGCCCAATTCAGATCTCAGATTATTTTACTGGTTTTAAATTGTTATTTGCGATTTTATCCATTCAATTAGTCTTTTATTGTTTCGTTATTTGGAATACTGTTCTTTTTACTGATTTGTTTTTCATATACATTTAAATATATGTATATTGTTTTTAATTTTGTTTCTACTATAGCTACATATTACTTTTTAGTGGTAAGTAACGTTGAATAACGAAAACACATAATAGTAGAATATCAGCATACATGTATGTACACGGGGCCTTAATTTTTCGGAGCATGTAATTCACTGGACTTTTTCTGTATTTTTTACGAATTACGATTTGGCAGTAAAAATTTGTCCTCCTCAGAAATGTGCTTCTAGTCAAACTGTCGGCATAACCATATCAATGCGCACCATTCATCATCAATTTGCTCTCAATTACATGCCTTATAGATAATTAACGCACACTTAAAAACGACTTGTTCGTTTCGTGAAGAGAGCTATTATTTTGCTACCAGAATATTTCACCGAAAAAATTGCGTTCTTGTTACCGGCGGTGTAGACTGTCTGCGACGCAGGCTAAATTTGAGCAGAATAACGGAAAATCAGTAACACTAATGATATGCAAACAAATGGAAAATACCTTGTGATTTAATAATGTGATTATTAGCTAAAACACGCTCACAAACTAAGATGAATTACAATTTTGCTATGCATAATGAATATCTAATAAGTTTTTAGGGTTAGGCCCAGGGTTCCTTCCATAGTTGCGAAAATACATAAGGCCCGACGGGCCGAAAAATTTTTCGGGTACCGAGCAGAATTCGAGCAGAATTTAGGTGTCCGCGCAGAATTTCGAGCAGAATAAGCGATTTTTACAAGCACTGCCGGCATGCAAAATAAGCCATTTTACTAGCAGATTTCATCCAAGCCTAGTCTGGAGTTATTGATCACACCTTCTTCTTACTGGTCGCCGAAATCGCAATCTTGTCCTTTGCAAAATACAATTAGTGTTCACAAATATCTATGGAAGCTTCGTTTCATCATAAAATGCCAAGGTTCTTTTCTATTTCGCAGAATAACTCTAAAGTTTACAACGCGAGTCAAATAAATCTGTCAGGGCTGTACTCCACGATATCAGTTGCCAAGGAAGGGTGTCATTGTTTATGCTGGCGCTTCTGATTGGTTTCGCGGGAGAATAGACTCTCTTTATAAGGGCAGAAAGACTTTATACAGAGCAAAAGTTTGGAATTTGCCGCTGGAAATACGTATTGCTGGCTTGGAAAACATGGCGGCAAGGAAAAAAGATGACGGTAGAATCGATCGGAGAAGGAATTACGAAAAATTATGGCGTGTTTTGAACAATCTGGACGCTTGTGACATATTTATGCACTCATTATAGGCAGAATATCTCCTGTACGATTTATTTATTTGCTACCAAACTTGGCAGGCTTCAAATACGTATAATTACGAAAGTTTTCACCGGAGTGCGTCATGAGATGTTCGATGCTGTTTGCGTGACAAGATAATGGATTCACTACAAATCAAAATTTCAATTTTTTTCCCTAAAATCGTTACTTTTTCACTTCTTGTGACGCACTTCAGTGAAAAGTTTTGTTATAGTGTTTTGTCTTTGATCAAATTCTTGCTACAAATGTTCAAACCCCCTTTCAGTGATGTCTGATTTATGTTAAAATGGCAGCCACAACAGCACCGTTAATTTCTTCAAATTCCCCAAATTCCTTACCTTAAATGAAAAAACTGCTTTTGTTTTCGGAATCCTGATAAAATTTTGTAGAAGTTGTAGTAATTACATAGTTTTTGGACTAATATTAGTCACATTTTAGTCCCAGTGAATATGTCCAAAAAATCACTTAATTAGGGTCTAGGACCACCTTAGGTTAATTTTCAAGACGATTCTATTTACTTCCTTCAAGAATTAAGGTGATAATGAAGACAGACAATAAGTTTTGCATAGAAATCTCACACCATAGATAATGAGGCCACCTTTTTTAGAATTGAGCACGCCTACATTATTTACCCACTTCCAAGCTTAAACTGTCCATTCAAGTGAAAGCTATTAAGCAGTGCTTTCCTGTCTCGCTGTTTATTATGCTATATTAGATGGTATTAATTTTGAGTCCGAGGAAGTAAACCTAAAGTTTTAAATGAGAGCTGTTTAACACTTTCAATTTTTTTGTGTAAGCAATTATGGAAAAGTGAAATCAAATAAACGCCACGCATATATTCTTATCAAAGCTGTTTAATATCACAATCAAGTTTTAAAGGAAACGAGATTTAGTTTTTTGTACACTATAAATTACAGGAGATAAGAAACGTTCATACAAATAACTAGACTAACAATGGTATTTTAACACAAACATTTCACCGAAACAAACCCTCGGGGTGAAAATGAAAACCGACAGACGAGCCACAAAAACGTAAACCCTGCGAAAATTTTAATAAGTCAAAAGTTCTTTTTTGTGCTCACTTTCGTTTTGATTGTTTCACAAAACGAACGCAACTTGCATTTTTCATGGTATTTTTTAACCAATCATTTTTCAATCAATCGTGCTTTCCCGAGCTTAGCACGGGCTGCACGTTTCCCGCACTTGATACGGGCTACATTTTCTTTTGTCGAGTTCTGAGTGGTTGGTTTATTTTCATTTGGTTTCACGACAGACAGCCGCTCGAGCTACTAGAAATTGCTTTGCTTACACTGCAACCCGGTACAATACTTGATCGTTAACGAAATGCATATTTCTTTGCGTACATGATTTTTAAATAAGGAACACATCGTCCTCTGTGACCATAATATGATTGGCATCTTGCATAACTTGTAACCCAGACTCAATTTCTTCCTCGCTGAATGTCTTCACGGATTCCTTGACGGTGGCCAGCGGTAACGACTGGGCATGTGCAGATGAAAAGGCTCCATACAAGGCCGCTTTAAATTGACCGAGTCTGAAAATAAAAATAGAAGACAAAAAAATTCATTAAGCAGAAGGCAATTTATATTGACAGAAGGAAACAAGATTTTACAAGAGGATGACGACCGGAAGTGAGTAAAAGTTAGTGCGTAATTTCGTCGAAACTTTGTCGTTGTTTTCCCAAGTTTAATACACGTATTAATTAACCCCAAACTGGCGTTTTGCTTATGCACCTATCAATGTTAAGTTCCAGGATGGAAGGGGGGGGGGCTACCCCTGGGAAATTGTCATAAAAGACTGTCCCCTAGGTAGGGATTTTGAACATACACGGTGCCCCAATTATTTGACTTTCAGAGAAAACGTTCACAAAATCATCAAGTAGTGAATATGATCTGACGATGATCTAATTTTCATTAAAAGAAAAACGCGTTAACTGTAAAGAGAGTTGCTATTTTGATATTAGTTACCTCTCGGATGACAAAGTTACAGGTGTTTTATCTCCCTTATCTTCAGTTGTGTCCATCGCTTCTTCAGTATCGCTTGTTTTGGCTGATCGGCGACGCTTCATCTTCTTGACAACATCTAAGAAACAAAACGTAAATCAGGTTTACTCAATGCGAGATCAGTGGCACTGTAAAGCACAAAATT
>Ga0126336_10001467_pt1 | contig 12341 bp, 21 predicted proteins | sample SidCmetagenome_FD_92530 | JGI IMG/M metagenome (GOLD analysis project Ga0126336, IMG submission 92530) | Coral microbial communities from El Islote,Puerto Morelos, Mexico - Siderastrea C C metagenome | ecosystem: Host-associated > Invertebrates > Cnidaria > Coral | place: El Islote,Puerto... | reverse complement strand
TAGCCTTGACGGGTATTGCGTTTCAAATCTTGCCACCAGCCACTTCCTTTTTGTGGTCGTCGTCGTCGGTAATGCTGTACATTGTCGGTAATGCCTTTCAAGGCTTGAGTTCCTAATTTTCCTAAAGCGGTTCCAAAACCGGGCGCTGGGCCTGATAGAACCATACTCATTCCATGAGCTATTTTATCCACCAAACGGGGTTTGCGACGAATTAAAGCACCCCCTCCTTGACGTCGTTTTCTTTTAGTTGTTCTTCTTTTTCTTCTTCTGACAGCCATGGTTCTGCATACAGGAGCGTGGGGCTGGGAGGGGTCTGTTTTTACCCTTTTCCGTCCAATACCCTTTAGACATCAAAGGACGATGACACCCGTCCACGTAGCATTGCGCCTCCACGGGTTGGTAAACAAAGGGACGGTGGTAGTCTTCCACACACCCTTTGGGTAACGGAGGTGTGAAATCAATGATGGTATCATCCAACGTTTGCATCTTGATCAAAAACCCTTCCAGTCCCTCAAAGGGAAGGCCACGCACATAGGTTTTCAATTCGATCAAGACTTTGGCATAGGTGGTAAACGCAAACCGACTCATGTCCACTTTAAACCGGTATTTTTTAAACTCGTTCCATCCTTTGACCACCGTGCCCACCGCGGCCAAACAGGCCACCAACGTACTGTTTTCCAAAATGGGTCCTGCAATCATGCCCGCGGCCATCCGGAGTAACGCCAGACCATTGAACAAGGCATTGCAAAACTTGAAATGATTCAACATTTTTCGTTAACACCACCACTCTTTGTGGTAAAAGGCAAACAACGAATCCATGCGTTGTAACAGTTGTAACAGTTGTAACAGACACCTTGGCTTCTGGACACCGATCCATTCAATAAAGACACGACGGTTTTTTCTTTTTTGGAGGAAGCCATCTCCTCACGAGGAGTATCGGGACGAAGTGCTTTGCACGCTGGGACGTCCTCCCTGTTTATAGCTGGTCACGATGCTATTGGTCATGGTGACATTGGCAATTTCCCCTCCTTGAGCCAATTGTTCTTGATCTTGTAACAACATGCGTAATTGACGTTGTAAATCCGCCTGGATCAACGTTCTAGGGGGTGTCGCTTGTTGTGAGGGACTGGGTGGAGTCCAAGGCAATGAGGGAGAGGGTTGAGGGCGTCGTGGTCGTCGTCCTCGTCCTCGTCCTGGTCTTCCACGGGGGGTACTGCGTCGACCCCCGCCACCACCACTTCCATCACTTCCACCACTTCCACCCGCACCAGCTCCGGCAGCAGCCAACAATCGCGCGCTCCCCCAACTAGGAGGGGATCGAGCTCCTGACGATAATCGAGGACTCCCGCGATGGGGTGTTCGAGCCCCGTCTGTCGAAGGGGTGCGGGACGCTTGACTCCCCACCCCAGCTGGAACCGAAGGGGATGGAAGAGATTGCAAATACGCGGTCAGGTCATCGACGGACAGTTGATCAAAGGCTTGGTCGATCAAGTTTTGGTCCCCCGTGTCCAAAATCTCTTGCACGGTCCCTGGGGACACTTGATTGGTGGTGGTCGTGCCTACCCCTGCAGGTGAAACGGTGGCGTAAGCTTGCGGAGGACGTCGGGATCCATCATCATCTGCCATGCTCGGTCTTCTAAGGTCCGCACCAGTTCACGAAAATACGTTTCGTTGTAACGATCAATGAAACGATGAATGGCTTGGCCTTGTCGGGTTCGAATCAAATTATATACCTCTCGCATGACCTGGTCATCCATGTCGTCCAAACGCATGCTATGAACATAATCCCCGACCATTTTTTCCCAACAAATCCAAAACAACGGGGGAGCCAATCCCTGTAACCTTTGACTTTTGTCTTTTACTTGACATCTTCATCACTGCGACGTTTTTGATAGGTGCGCGTCCATCCTTCGTCTTTTAACAGGTGACTCAACAATCGTTGTTGATCGGACGAGGCCGGGTGTAAATCCAAGACCAAATACCCATAAGGGTGGGTGGTGGCTTGATGAAAGGTCTCCAAACTGTCTTTCCAGGTAGTGGGAAACGATTGAAGCAACACGTTGCGCACACCCAATTGATCCCGCGGGTTCTTGAAAGCCACGATGTAATGGGCATTGCGGGAAATGCTTTTGGCATATTTGCCCACGGGAAACATGTCTTGGCACAAGTAAATCACGGTCACGTTTTGATGATGCGAATGTTTGGTGAATAAATCCAACACGCGTTTATCGTGGCTCCCTTCGTCCATCAAATCATCCAACACTAGGACCCCTTGCCCTTGAGGAAACCATTGCACCAACGCTTGATGATCGGGAATCCCTTCGTGAAACACCACGCCACGATCTTGCATGGGTTGAAATCGATCTTGCCACGCGCCATAACAATAATACACTTGGGTTGGAGGGGTTTCAAACAACTCCTTGTTGTCTAACAAGAGTTTTTCCGTAAACACGGTTTGGCCACATCCCGAAGGATCCACCACCAAAATACTGGAAGGGGTATGAAAGCGAAACGGTTTGTCCACTTGCATGACCGCCACACAAAAATGACACACCTTGACACCATTTTCAACCTTTTTATTAACAACAACGTTGATGATACGGGCTACAACACACTTTGTGCCACGTCTTCTCTTGACCCACAATCAACTGTTTGATTCTTTGACCCACTTTATGGTCATTGCTTACATAATCGTAATCGGAAAAGTCATTTAAAAAGTCTTGCAAGGTCCGTCCACGGGCTTTAACTTTCAAGTACAACAACGCGTACTCTCCACAAGACTTGCTATGGATGGCTTGACGAGACTTGCCATTGGTCACCACGTACTTCCAATGTCTCACAATCCACTCTCTCAACGGGGTCGCTTGCTCGTAGCTTTCCAACGGCAACGCATAACTGTCCAGGACTTCACACACGTTTCGATCGGTCCACAGGGCTAACCAATGCTGACCGGGTTGATCGTGAGGGTCCGTGTTCACAATGTAGCCTTGCGGTGATTTCTTGAGGGGGGTCTTGGGTAAACGATCACAGGCCACCGTCCCGTAAAAAACAGGTTTCAATTGAGGATCGTCTCGTGCTAAATAATCCAACTGCACATTATTCAAAGCCACTTGTTCCATCTTTTTTTCTTTTAATGCTGGTAAATGTCGTACAACACTGCTCCGTTCGAGTCAATCTCCAGTAGGTTCTCAAATTCTCCATGCACGAGCACGGTTATATTGGTATTGGGAGCCGCTCCAAATTCCAAGCTGAGTTGTAAGTCTCCCGTTTGCTTAGGGTTGAGTCTTTGACTGTCGGCACAACCATTGGCCACATTGTCAAACATGAACAAGGTACAATTTTTATCTTCGCCCCAATCCCCCAGTTCCACCATATTGCCTTTCTTTTTTGCAGCAAGCCCCACTGGCTTGCAGAAAACGGAAGTACCCCAGATTATCTCGGGTGGCATCATTGTGCACCAAGTGCAGGGTCTCATAAGGGTATTCTTCTCCTCGCACAATCTGTCGAATGGAACTCAGTCCAAATTTCTGGAAGCAGAAGGCATCTCGGGTCACATCTCCATTGAAGGCTCGGCTGTCCACCAGGGCAACAATCAACCGGCCGGGCACTCTGTTTTGAAACAGGTTGGGTATGTCAAAGTGGGTCAGGTTGCCTTGCATGCTGAAGGTGCGAATTTCACTGCGGACGGTCGGGTAGGTTGCCATTTGTTTGTCATTGTGTCTTTGGGCAGACAAACTCCTGTACACGGTTTCATTCAAAAGAAGTTGACACAGATGAAAACACAGTTTCACATCTCCTTCCATCAATCTGCCAGCCAGAGCTACTCCATTCAAAAACAGGTTAGGGCTGTCGAAATGAAATTTCATCTTGATTTCTACCCCGGGGACCAACACTTTGCCCGTGTGAAACACTTCCAAGTGAGGGGTAAACGCCAAACTGTGCGTGACTCTTCCAGCATACTTGGCGACTTCTGCTACGGACGTGGCCAAGGCCGCTTTGTGATTGGCAGTCAGATCACGCCAATGTTGATGCGGTGTGGTACTGTTGGTATTGTTCGCTGTCCATTGGGGTGGGAAATCCACTTGATTGAACCACCCTTGAGGTTCCAACACCGTCTTGCCATCCTATCGGTCAAAATTCAACAAGTTTTCTAGGTAAGCCTTGTAATGATAGGTGGCTGATTGAGGACTGATCAACGTGCCATTCAACTGTAAGTCAATTTGTTTGATGATGGAATGGGCGAAATTGTTGACAGGCCACAATTTTTCATTGGCCACCAAGTTCCCGTTGTCACTCTTTTTCAATCTCAGTTCCATGGTAAAGTAACTGCGTCCCAAATCCACATAATCGTCCAACACCGGAATGATGAATTCCATGGGATTGATGCCCGTGGTGGTGGGTTGAATGGTGACCATGCGATACGCATTGATGCTAACGTCCGTGGGAGGCACCTTGAAAACTCGCAAAGCCGGGTTGATGGCTCCTTCTGAACGCGGGTGAGTTGGGGAAGCCCCTTCAGAGTAGGTAGGAACGGCCACAGGGCCCGCCACTCGTGACATAACATTCGGCATTTTAACGCCGTCTTCTTCTTCTTCGTCTAGATGTAGAGGCATGACGTGGTGAGGGGTTTTAATACCGTTGTCGTCGTGCCCAGCGTTGCGCCAAATCCAACCATCCTCCACGTTGTCGTCGTTGCGGGGGTCGTCTCATGAGTTTCCAAAAAGGAAGCATGTCCCTACGTTGAGGTAAACCACGATCACTACGAATACGTCGAGGACGTGAATGCACTGGATCCATTTTATACACACCAAAAATATCCCGAGCTCGTTTGACTTGTTTGGGAAACAAGGCACTGGCCACGCGCACGGCTTTTTTCACGTTCTTATCGCCCAACGCTTTCTTGGCTCGTTTGGTGATTTCCCTTTTGATCACTTCTTCGGCTTTTCGTTTGACACCACGTGTTATTCCCGTTTTCAATCCACTCAAGGTATTACTAGGGAGTTTCAAAGTATTACGGGTCCTTTTAAGGCCTTGGAGACCGCCACGCATGATATCCGTCACCAGTCCTTTTCCACTTTGATCATACCACTCGTCCGTGCGAAATCGTGTCAAACTACCCCCTCGCATGTTTTTTTTTCTTCACGCGTCACCAGCGATCACTTTTTCTTTTTTTCACTGGACTCGCCTCTTTTTATACTCACATGAGGTTGCACGTAAAGGATTCCCCAGCATACCGTTTTCATTTTCCAGTTTGGATTTCTGCCATGCGTTTCAAATGCGCTTTTTTGGCATTCTTTTTGGCTAACTTTTCCAACCCTTTGGTGATTTTCCAAGCGACTTTAGGAGTCCTGGCAATCACTGTGTTGATCCCTTCCCCCAATTGTTGACGCTGCCGTTGTCGGGTCGAACGTGTGGCTCGTCGTCGTCGTTTTCTTCTTTTCTGAGGCATGATGATTGAATTGGGTTCACTTTGTTCCCTTTCTTTTTATGTCTTTTTGAAGTGCAACGTGACAATGGTGTTCCCTTCTCCAAACTTGACCAAGTCTCCACCGGTTCCAAACGTTTCGGCCACTTGAATTTGAATGATTTCCACGACCTCATTGTGAAGAGACATGTATTGAATGTGCAACGATTCAAAGTACATGGTGCCTCGTCCTTCCCGCTTGTACTGGATTTCTCGCAACAAATCGGTCACGCGATTCCCCACAATACTGCTGCCTGCCACGTCCGAGTACACGTGCAAAGATCGCGTGGGTTCTCCCACCACCGAACGAAACGCCACATTCAAGTTGGTGAAACGCCAATTACAACTCATGCTCAACTGTAAATAATCCGGTAAAAATGAACGAACTATCCAAAAGACCGGGTTTAGGTTTTCGTCGTTCAAATCGTTCCAATCACTGTTCTTTTTCATGTTGGGTATTTGATCTCCTATGAATTGTTGCTGTAAGTTAGGACCCAAAATCCATCCACTGTCGATTTTACGTAACCATCCCATCTTGACAGCTAACTTGGTGTAGATGGCAATAAGAGGCGTGTCGGTGTCACAATGACAGACATTGGTGTTGTCGATGATCAGATCTTCCTCTTCCCAACGAAACTTGACGTAGGTATGTTTCCCCTGATCATTGGTAAAACGTCCTCCTTGAACAGCCGTTTCGTTGCGTCGTTGCTCCAGGTGGGCAATGGTGGCTTTCATGAAACTCACGCCATCCACCACCCAATCCAAATCTTTGATGTCATTGATGAGGGTTTGAGCGGATCCTATTCGACCTTGCATTTCCCCATCTTTTCCACCCGGTTTGGGGATGGTTTGGCCCCAGGACGTCGACATAATGTACCCATCTTTCTTCACCAAGTCGTACAAATTAACGCGAGCATCCGGTAAGGAAATGGCACTCAATCCTACTCGCCATTGACCGCCAGGTAACCGCAACGGATGGGGTAAACGAATCTTGAACCAATTGGCTTGGTTGTTGGGAAATTCTTTTCGGTTGGCATGACTGGGTAACGTCACATAGAACGACATCCTGTCTTCTTCTCGGGTTCTTTTCACGCCACGTCCCTTTTAAAGTGGAGGGTTAGGATGGTATGCCCTTCGCCAAATTGAACCAGATCCCCATTGATTTCGGCCATCTGGTTTTCCACGATTTCCACCGCTTCATTTCGCACCGGTAGATATTGAATGTGGATGGGTTCAAAGTGCGTGGTTTGTTTCGGATGGTACTTGATTTCTCTCAAGAGATGCGTGATGCGATTGCCCACCATACTACTGGTTCCCACATTGCAATACACGTGCAAGGGACAAGTTGGGGAAAATTCCGTGGAGGGACGAAACTTGCTCATTCAACTGGACGAAACGCCAATTGCACGTCACACTCAGCACCAAATAAGTCCCATCCACTTTCCAAAAGGTGGGTTTGTTGGCCGCATCCGGGACATCGTCCGGTGTGGGAATCGTGTCTGAATGAAATTCTTGCAACAAATTGGGTCCCAGTCGAAAATGTCCCGCAGACACTTCTTCGATCCATCCCATCTTGAGTGCCAAGGTTTTTCCCCATAACACGCGCGCCACTTGTCTTTTGGAATCCACATTGACGGTTTTCAACAACAAATCCCCTTGAGAGGTCCATTCAAAAGTGGGGTACAACTTGACTCCATTTTCCTCAGCCCATTTGTTTTTGGGTTGGGTTCGTTTGGCGCGTTCTTGCTCGTAGCGATACACCAGTTTTTGAAAAAATTGAGATCCCGACGACGAGGACAAACTGTCTTTCATGTCTTGACCCATGACTTTCAATTCCTGACGATAATGCCACCATACATCATCCCCTTGGTCGTCTTTGGCATACACCCATTCGTGCCATCGCACGTACAGCAAAGGATCTTGGTCGCTGACAAAATGTTCCCCCACCACCGGAATAGTAGGTAAGGACAAACTCACCATGCCGACGTGCCAACCTCGTCCCACAAATCGAATGGGTTTGGGCAAACGATTTCTGAAATGATGGGCACGGTTCTGAAGAAACTCGCGGGTACTGGCGTGACTCATCAACGTCACGTAAAACGAGGAGCTGGGGACCAACGTCATGCTTTCTTCTTCTTCTTCTTCGTCTTTGGCTGTCGGAGGGAGGTCACGTCTCCGCTGGCAATCCAACTATTGTACTTGTCAGGCCACCCTTTCCACTTGACCAACCACCGGTCTTTTTGACGCTTAAGTACCTTTTCGATGCGAAACAAGGCTTGGTCGGGCACGTGCACTTTTTGTAAATCCGCATCGTAAAACGTACCTTGGACCGGCGTGTCATCCCACTCACGAATCTTATAGGTGGGTACAGGACGCGGCGTGACGCGATGCACCACAAACACTTCTTCGGTCCAACCGGGTAAATACCCTTTTTCAAACGTACGATGAATCTTGTTGAGACACACACGATCTCCTACTTTGAATTTGGGTTGGGAGCGTTTTCCTTTCAAACGTTTTTCGTACAAGCGATTCCACGTGGCTTCTTCGTTCTCCCACGTCACGTCCTAGGGGGCCATGCCAATACTCCGATGACGCGTCGCATTGTAGCCTTGCACCAATTCGGGTAACACATCGTCAAACCGTAACGTATTGGCGGTCGTGAAATAGCGGTACAATCGTTCTTTCGACGTGCGGTTAAACCGTTCCACCACACTCGCTTTGGCATCCCCTTCGGTAGAAAAATCAGGGATCCTCTGATCCTTGAGCCAACGTTGAAACGTAAGGTTGTAAAATTCCGTCCCTCGATCCGTTTGCAAACGATTGGGTTGACGTCCTTGTTTCAAAATCTTGTGAAAGGCTTTGACCAAAGCCACCCCCGTTTTGGCTTTCAACGGTTGCACCCACGCGTACTTGGACAGGACATCCAACACGGTCAGTAAATACCGAATGCCACAATTATACTTGGCCAAGGGTTGTACTTCCACCAAATCCCCTACCCATTGATCGTCTAATCCCCCCCCCCGATCACGGGCAATGTGGGAAAACGACGACGACGAGGTTTATGCAACGTGTAGGCCAAATCCCGTTCCAATACGCGTTGTGCTTTTTTCAAGGGTATTTGATGCGCCGGAGCAAACCGTTGCACTCCTCCTAAACTGCATGGGGCTCTAGGATCGTGGTAACGGGCCAACCACTGTTGCAAGACATCTAGCTTTTTTCTTTTTGTCTTTCGAGGTGCCATACCTTCTGACACTCATCCCACAGGGTCTGTATGGTGGGTACCGTATCGGGGTGCGCCTTTTGAATGCTTTGATACCACCGCCAAGCACTCGGGTGGGGTTTCAACCATAAGACAAACACCACCCATCGATACAAGTTGATGTCCACGCGGGTTTTTTCAAAGACTTTGAGAGGAGCGTGTCCTAGGGGCGAACCTTTGTAGGAATGGGCACTTTCTCTCCTTCTTGGTGGTCATATAAATATTGGCAAAGGGTTTGATGACATTGCCATTGAACAAGAGACCATACACAATCCCACCCATACCGCATCAACACAGAGTCCATGTTCAAAACTTTTTTATTCGTACAACATCAGTCTTTTATAGATTTTTCACAAGTCAAAAAGTTAAAAGAGCGCGCGTATTTTCATGTCACCGGCGCCCCGGTCGATCATGCTCTTTTGACGGACCTGCTTTTTTTCTCTTTACAAAACTTTAAAATAGACCACGACGGTCATACGTGACAGTCTCTAGACCTTTCTGCCAGTTCCCTACACTGTCACTGTACTTGGGTGGAGGTGGGGCCGGCGCCACCAACACCTCTTGACGGTTCTTGAGGTCTTGAATTTCTCGCAGCAACTGCTTCTCATAGTCTGTCAGGGGACGTTCTCGCTCCACTTCCTCTTGACGTCTCACTCGGGGTGGGGGACCTGGGATGTCATACCCACGCTTGGGATAACCATGAGCATCACAGGTCAACAAAGGAGGTTCTGCTTGTTGGTCTGCCTTTTTGGGTGGATTGTCATGAAACCATGTCCAGTACTTTGGACCCAAAGGTTGATCGGCCCACCGATAGAAGTTGCACTTTTTCTTGGAACAGGTCACAAACAACCGATCGGGGTTGTCTGGGGAATGGCTCTGTTGAAGTGTGGCAGGTTCACGGCAAAAGCACTGCAAACAGCTCCACATGTCGCACACTTCTGGATGAGGTTGACGATACACCGCCTTCATATAGTCGTAGGCTTGGTCTTGACCACAAAACAGCAAACAAGGTTGAATGGGACATTTGACATAGTTCCATCCCTTTTCAGACTGACGCGCCTCCAAACGCACCTCGTGGCAAGGGCACACCATGTAGTCCACCGAACTGGGTGGGGGACGAGGTCCAACCCCTCTTTTCACCCCTTCGTGGTCCTCTTCAGGTGGAGAAGGCATGGGGTCTTTGCCTTCCGCCCATTCTTCAGCATTGTCATACACGATCGTCACTGTGAATTGAGGAGGAGGGGGAGGCGTTTGGTCGACCATGCCATTCAATTCCTTCATCATTTCTTCCACAGCGGCCCTGGTTTCTTCAACGACCTCTCGTACAATAGGATCATAGTCCTCGGGCGATGGGTCACCTAATCCAATATTCACCAAGGTTTCATTCTCCTTCTCCTTCTCCTTCTCCTTCTTCTCCCCGGCAGGGTGAGAGCTTTTGGTCGATTTTCTCTTTCGGCTAGGATTTGGATAACGAGCTGGAGAGACATTGCCATATTCCAAATCGGTGGACATCCTGGTAAGGTGAGTTTGTTTCACCCACTGTGCATGGCTTTTTATACCCTTGAACCCTTTGTCTCATTGGTTCATGTGGACCTCACGTGATTACCCACGTCAGCTTCTTCTTGATTGGTCAGATTTCCCACCTTTTCATCACCCTATAAGGTCACCTCGTTTCCCATTGGTCAGCTTGTCTTGGCCTTTTCCCTATTTAAGAAGGTCCCTCCTTCCCTTTGGCTCCATTCGGAGCTGATGGACTACTACAAAGATCTCAAGCGTGAAGACTTTGCCTCGGACGAAGATTATCTGGTCGAACGTGTCAAACGAGGTCTCGCTGCCGGATTCACGTTCCGACAGTGTCGACATCATCTCATTGATTTCAGTTTGGCGTGAGGGTTGAGCCAAGCCGAGATTCTTGCCATTGTGGGACCCGATACCGGTTACATTTTTCCCAACGAAAGTGCCCCCACCCAGTCATCGACATGATCGGAGAACAAGATCTAGAAGACATGCAACTCAACATTGGGTTTGGGCATGTGGTTTACACCGGGGGAGCCAAAGGCACCGACGAATTGGTAGACCAAATGGCCAGACATTTTGGCATGCAAGTGGAAGTCCTTGTTCCCCCCAATCATCCCCGAGCCCAATTCGTCACTCCTTCCACGGTGAAAGTGTTGATGCTCGCCAACCCTCATCATCACCAGGCTGCTCATAAACTGTGTAAACGTATGCCCAGTCATTTTTACACGCTTCAATTGTTGCAACGCAATAATCAAATTGCGAAAAAAGCTCATACCATCTATGCTTTTGGTACTTTGGAAAAGGATGCCAAACGAGTGAAAGGGGGTACGGGATGGACCGTACAATTGGCATTGGATCAAGGCAAAGAAGTCTACCTCTTTGATATTCCCAGTCAAACGTGGTACCGGTCTGAACATTACTACCAGGTCAACGACGGTTCGGCCACTCTGGTCACTGGCAGTAAGTTAATACCTTGGGGTCCCAAAGGTCCCACCCTTCATCAAAGCAGTGCTGTGGTGGGTTCTCGAGATTTGGAAAACCCAACCCGCGAGGAAATTCAAGCCTTATTCAATCGCACGTTCTGTCTACCCGAGAACCTGGAACAATTACGCGTGGAACTGGAAGACTTTCATTTGTAATATTTTTACTTTTTACTTTTTACGTTTTACTTTTTTATTTTTTACTTTTTTATTTTTTCCATTGTAAATAGAGCGCCCATGCAGCGTGGCAAGACATGGACACGGACACTGAGTTGGTTGTAAAATAAATCTTCTGTTTAATTAAAATAAAAACTTCACTTACAAATTTTTGTCTGGTTCTTGACTCACATTTCTTGACAGTCATATTTCTGACGGGTGGCGGTACGCGTTTTCGTCATACACCATAGCCAATAAAAACATTTGGAGGAACGCGGCTACACGATCGCGATTTAAGGGACGCCATGTTTCCTGCCTCCTCTCACGCATCCTCAACGCCACTCTCTCCACATGGGTCCTCTCCGGCCGCACTCTTCTCCCCACCGCCTCCTCTCCATTGACATTGACATAACTGCACAGGCAGCCCAACGATCTTCTTGTTCTCGACATTTTTTCCACCAACCGACATAAATCAACACTGACCGACTCAAAGCTAGGAGTGAAGCCCCGGGGCATCTCCAGGGTTTTATATCCAGACATGCGCTAAGCATGATGGGACATTAGGGAGGTTGGGAGGGGGGTCCCCCACCCCTTTTTTTTATTTTTTAGGGGGATACCACCCCATCCCTCCTTCACGTCACCTACTTGTCATTGGGCAAGGATGATGGACAACAAGGGGGATACCCCCCCCATCCCCCTTCAAGTCACCTACTTAACATTGGTCAGTCAACCCATGGCACGTGACCCTTTTTTCTCTATAAAAAACCCAACCACTCCACCTTCCCATTCCATTCTTCACTCCAAGCAAGCAAGCAAGCAAGCAAGCAAGAATGTCAAGTAACACCTACGGATAGCGGTAAGCTTTTTTTTCCTCGGTTCTTCACTAAAGGAAACCCACCCCTTTCAAAAACCAATCTAAGTAGTTAGCCTGTTCTGGAGCTAACCGGGCTAGGTCCCACGTGCT
>Ga0126336_10001466_pt1 | contig 12342 bp, 6 predicted proteins | sample SidCmetagenome_FD_92530 | JGI IMG/M metagenome (GOLD analysis project Ga0126336, IMG submission 92530) | Coral microbial communities from El Islote,Puerto Morelos, Mexico - Siderastrea C C metagenome | ecosystem: Host-associated > Invertebrates > Cnidaria > Coral | place: El Islote,Puerto... | reverse complement strand
AAGCAGGGATTGTTGAGTAATAAAAACATGAGAACGCGCCAAAACGAGGACTGCCGTAAGGAAACTCGCAGCCAATTTTTGCTCCGCTACATCCCTGACAAAAGGTCCAAAATGGTTCAAAACCAACCAATCAGAACCAACTTCTTTTGAACACATGGAAAGAGACGTCTTTGTTCTCCAGGCTTCAGCCATGACAACTTTTTTTCGAGTTCAAAAATATTATTAGTCTTAGACACCAACGTCCTGAGCGGTTGTTCTATCTCTCTAACGTGAGCCAAATTTTCCCTTGTAAAGCGCTTCTACTGCCCAGTAGAAGTACCACGCTTTCTGCTGGTTTATGGTAGAGAATGCGCTCGGTCTCTTCGTGTTCCCATGCTGATAGGGCCACACAATTTTCCACTTGTGCAATCCAGGCGTGCGTCTCTTAACGCGAAAAATCATCCGTAACAATGTGAACCACTCATTCTACAAGGCTGTTGTTCTAGCTTGTCTTTAAGAAAAGAAACGTTTAAAGCTTTTAGTACAGAAACGAAAAGAAAAAAAAAGACTCCCAGCTGCCCATCTTGCTTTACAGCTGTTAACATTTTTTCACGAGGTTGAACTTGTCCAACTTCAACAAGCTGAGATATTTCTGTGTTGAAGATAGAGTGATTTTACTTAACCCATAAAACACTATTATTTTCTTAGATATTGTTTCACGGGTTAAGTAAAAACCACTCTAAAAATTGTCACGAACAGCTTTTGATTTCACTTGCATTCAGAAGCATTACTGTTCAATACTCTCACAGAAAAAATTATAAGACAGAAACAAACCCAGGAGGGAAGGATAGAGGGAAGGAAGGAAATAGGCAAGAAGAATAAAAAAAAAGGGAGCCAGGAAGGAAAAGAGAGATTAATCAGATCCTTGGTGAGGATTTAAAACCCTGCCATCAGATTAGCAGGCTTGAACAGTACCATACTATACAGACAAACTTGTCAAATGAAAACACATTCAGGTGTCAGCAACAGCGGGCTGAACTCAGCCATCACAAGAAGAACCAGCTCAATCACAGTTAATACTCCTGACAATCAATACTTTCAGTTTTTATCTTGGCAGTATGCTGACAAGGAAGTGTACAAGAGAATATAAATTTTACACATAAAAGAAGAAAGAAATAAAATTGCTTAAATTTACAAGCTCATAAAATTCTATACAGTCTGAAATGATAACTGTGTAGCTTTTTCTACAGCCAGGCAGGGGAATGGCCTTTGGCAAAAAGTTAAGAGAAACATATTTTACATTATTTAAATATTAATTCTGGTACTGTCAGTATAAATACATTACGCAGTACCACAATTCATGCACTTTAGGATTCGTTTAAATTTTAATCCCCTCAAAATGATTCCTGTCACTAATTTTTGGTGCCTCTCAATTTTGGTACAAAAGTGTATCACCATAATTGAAATTTACCTCTCCAGTGCAGTGCTCTTAAAATCTTTGGGTTTTTTTTCTATGGAACAATTCATATACATTGCAAAATAAAACCACCTTTTTTCATCCTAAAAACAACTTTTAATGGTGAACAAGAAAAGCCAGCCCCAGCATTAAAAACCTGACAGAATGTGAGAAAGGGTGCCTAAATTTCATCATGTGATAAATAGCATGTCAAAACTGGTTTGAAGCTTTTTGAGAAGGTGGTTATCCAGCTGGCTTTACTTGTGAACACCACGTAATACTGCACTATGATCTAATCTTGACAAGACAGTGAATTAATGTGATATAATTAGAAAAGATTTGTACAAGATGAGTTTCAGAAAGTAAAACATAAGACTTCAGTAGAATGGCAAACCGGTGCACTTTCAAAATACACACTAAAACATCTGCATTCGCGACGAATTGATTTGTGACACTATTTACAAGACAATTTTGCACTTCTCCACTTTTTTACAGGATTAACTCCAATGCAGGCCACAAGAACACAAGTATTCATTAATTCTATTCAGAAGTTCTCGTTCAGGAGGCTGGCGTGGAGACAGATGCCATGGCGCCGTCAACAACAGCAGGACCTGGATTTGAGGATGCACCCGAGCCACTTGTGTTGGTTGCTACAGAATTCCTCTGTGCATGAGAGGGGATGAGGATGGAGTTAAGGGATGGTTTGACTGATAACTCTGCAAAGAAGGAAAACAAGAACAGGTTATTTTTACAGCCGATTTCACTTCTGAGGGGGAGGCTATTCCATACAGTGGCCCATACAGGGAGACTCTGCCCAAAAGGAGTGCCCTTTTGGCACCAAAATACAACTTTAACTGAAAGGGATAGCAGGTATGACTAACACTCAAATTAGGTTGCTAAAATTTGGTAGGAATTGCAACTAAAAGCCTGCGATCAGCTGCCATCTTTGGCTTATCACTGAGGAATAAACAATGCTGCCACGATTTGCCAATGCTTGCAAAATAATGATTTAGCCGTGGTTGCAAAATAAATTTGCACATGAAGTGAGTTCATAAAGGAAATGCTAACTTCCCAGAACATAAACAATCATAAACACGCAACAACTTCTTACCTTGAGGTGTGAAATTAAAAAGTGGGGGTAGTTCGCGACCATTTGGAAGTTTTGTATTGGGATCCCGGAGTTCATCAAAGAAACAGTGTGCACAGGACTCAACAGGTATGAGTCTTGTTGATGGCGTATACTCCAGTAATCTGCTACACAGGTTAATTGCTTCTGGTGGAGTCTTGGGTCTAAAAACCTGCAAATGTAAATAGCTTTACTGTCAGCATACAAATTCTCCTTACTGATCCCCATCATACACATATTTTTTTTTTTTGAGCTACAAGGTGGGACAATTTCCTTCAACATAAAAACCAAAATAACGTCCCTTTCATTATGACCAAAATGCCTGATTTTGTATAAACATCACAACTTAGTCATCAACTTTTAATTACTCCTTATGATATTAATGAATTGTTTAGCAGAAGTAAACACAAAGTGCAAATGCCATGACGTATAGAGGATGAGCACCCATGACTTCTGAATTTCAAGCCTGACAGCCTAACAACTTGACTATCCTGCCTCTTCTAGAATAAATGAGTAAAAAAACAAACAATGACTATGAGGAGTCCCTCTTTTTGTTCAGCCTGTGAAAGGTCAAACACTGGACTGGCTGACAATCCTTTTAAACTCAACACCTGCATGACTTTGTAGCATTTCAATGCAGCTGGGGCCTTTTTCCTGAACGAAAAGAGCAACTGTTTGCAGTCTAACAATAAAAGCAAGCTTCTAGACTAACATGTGCTTTTTATACTATTCACAGGTTAACCCTTTTTAAGCCCTGATATAAAAATGCATATTCTCCTTACTGTTCTTCATACATTTCTTAACAGTGCTTCCAATAAGCACCGAAGACCGACAAAAAGCGTCTGCAAATTCGCTCAAAGAAGTCGGCCACTATTTTCCCTAAATTGAAGTAATTAAAGAAAGATTTCTTTTCAAACCTTGTTGTTACTGTTGGCTACACTACTCAAACCAGCTGCCTACTTCAAATTTTATTGAAACCACTGGGAACTAGGAAGGAGAAGTTGTCTAAATATCAAGAGAACTTATCCTTGGTGATCACTTCCGTTCTTCTCATCACTTGAATGTTTGAACAAGCAGAGATAATTGTAAAGAGAAATTTCATTTTCATCACTGTTAGGGCTTAAACTTGGCTGAATGGCATTTAGTTAACTAGTTTTACCTTGCTCCATGGGTGCGGCTTAATCTGTGGGAATTTAAATTCTGTGTAGTGTGGATTCATTTCCTTGATCTGTTCTCTAGTTGGAGTTCCTAACACTTTAATTATTTCAACAAGCTGATCTACGCCACTAGCCCCAGGGAAGATGGGTTGTCCAAGGAGAAGCTCTGCCAACACACAACCAGCAGACCAGACATCTACGGAAGAAAAGATAATGCATCTTAGCAAAATAGTTAAGTGAGAAATTAACTGATACATCAATTGCATGTATGATCAATAGTCAAGATGTAAGGGCCAATTTAGACGGTACAATTTTTCCTTACCACTGTAAAATATGACTTGCTTATGTCACGTCTACAACACGAATCGTGTAGTCTAAATCAGATGTACAACATCTTCATGACAGTTGCACACAAGACGAAAAATGTCGTAGGATTTTGAATCATTTTTTAAAACCCTATGACAACAGTAGCCACAATCAAAATGTTAGAATGACCAGTTGTATAAGATCTTTGATTGAAACGAGCAGCGCGTGCTACAAAAGTCGCATACAACAGTCGTAAGCAAAAGTCGTACCGTCTAAATCAGCCCTAACTGAACTTTCTTAAAAATGCTTTTTCGTGCCGTGATATGTTACATTATAATCCTCCTTTTACCAAACATGAAACCAATACGTAGTGACAACAATGCACATTTACAATACCATATGGTTGGACCACCTGTAGTCAGGCCCACAAGAGAACTGGTATTATGAGTAGTTCCCTTTGGAGTTCCGTTTGGTTCCCAGTCCTTGTCATGTCATGCGAAGCACAACACCTCACTGGTTAATCACTTTGATGGACTTTAACAAGGAATCACAGAAAGCAGTTCTGTATTAGAATGTTCAAATGACAGTGAAAAAGGCTTTAGGGGATGACACAGCTGTGACAATGTGAGAGTTACTCTGAGACAAACCTTGAAGGAAGTCAGTGAAACATTGACTAAGTACATGCTTTATATACTACTCATTTAAAAGAACATTTTTTTTCACTGATAGTTTTTCTTGAATATCACAAGCTGGAATTTGAGATAGCCAGACTGAGTAAAGATTGAGACTGTACAAAAAATATCTAAGGAAAATGCAGTTGTTTGTTTCACATAGCAAGAGACTTGAGAAAGGGGGAGTCTACTGTAAGAATATCACATTAACTTTGCTGGTTATAAAAGTGGAGGAGGTTATTTAGACAAGAAAACAAAATAATGATAAATCAAATGACAAATCCCTAACCAATATCAGGAGTATAGTCTGTGGCTCCAAATATAAGCTCTGGCGCACGATAATATCTCGAGCAGATGTAAGAGACATTTGGTTCTCCTTTCACCAACACCTTCGCACTGAAACAAAGAAACACAATGAACCTCAATTGGGACCTGTACTCAACCAAGAAAAAAGGACAGACTGACATCTCAAACTTGCTTCTTCTTGGTAAAGCTAACACATTGAGGGTGTTGTTGTTTTTTATCATTCACAACAAGATATCAAAAGAAAAGGTATCCTTCATTGTTTAATTGTTCTTGATTTGGAATTCTTGATTAGGAACTCAAAGTCATTTTAAGAACTCATATTTTGTTCACCATGGCTGATGGCCATATTTCACTAACAAAACCAGAAGACAAAACATGCAAGAGCTTTATCAGGAGTGCTGATATTGTGCAATTCATTTGAGGACAAAAAACAACGAACATCAACAACACCGACCAAGCAGTCTAAGTATCAAGATAGTACCCTAAACTGTAACAGCTAAAATGCCACCTAAAAACTCTCATGAAACACCGCAGTTCATCATGTCACAAAACTAGATGTTCCCCCCAAAACAGTAAAGGGACAATATTTCTAAGCTACCTTGGAACTCATGCAATTCACAAAATGATATTGGTACTATGCTTTTACCTGCCAAAATCACATAGTTTTAACACAGCTGTTTCTGGATCAAGTAGTAGATTCTGTGGTTTGATGTCACGGTGGCATATTCCAACAGAGTGGATGTATGCCAGGGAACGAAACATCTGGTACATGTAGAGCTGACGAGAAAAACAAAATATCTGAGTGTGCAAGCCATGCTAGAATGTTACTATTGATCCCAGACATAGTTTACAGCAGTATTCACTCATACACAACCAAAGTAGTTTATGTCATTGACTTCCAAGTTCAGTGTTTGGTGGATGCTAATCAAAGAAAACCATTAAAATGCCGATGGTATTCCAGGACAGTAGAGCTGAGCTATGTACCATTAGGCTAGTTAACAAAGGGAAAACTTTATGCAACTCAAATTCAGAGCCAGTTATTCATTTAAGGAGAAGGAGGCATTTAGAATACACAAAAAATGTTAATGATTGTACTTGAAATGGCTTGATAATCCCCCCAGCAGTACAAGACCATTCACGCATTAAAGAGCTGGCGGTCAACAGAGGCTTTAAGACAAATGGCACAGCATTTTGATAAAGATTACCTTAATATACAATATGGGAATAGTTTGCTTGGCTTTACTGTAATGTCTTGCTACTCTATAAACAGTCTCAGGAACAAAGTCAAGGACCAGATTTAAATAGATTTCTTCTTTCTGAAAAATAAAATAAAACTATTTAATACAACAGTTTTATGTCAAGCATAACAATTCTAGTTTCCTTCTAGAGTAAGAAAGGACGGCATCAAAAAAGTGCAATTAAAAATCATATTCCAGGTTTGGGAGTACATGTTTGAAGATGTATGCACAAAAATAATTTATCACAATGAATAAATGTCATAGAACAAGAAAAGCCCCAGGGGCATTAGACCCCGCCGTTGTTCTCCTCCCCCCGGGGGTGTAAAATATGTTACGGTCACTCAAGATAAAAGCCCTTGGCTGTGTAGCGAAAGACACGACGAGTATTTCTTTGGCCGAGTGAAAACTAGAGGTCTGGGGCAAGTGACCACCAAAAAAAAAAAACACGGATAAAAAAAGGGTATTACTAGACCCCGTCCTGACGGCGGGGTAATAATCAATTACTCACTGCTGTTTGTTTGTTTGTGTGTTTGTTTGTTTGTCCCACAACTAAATTTTAGTGTTCACATTCTACCATGGTGGCTTAGGTAAATATGCGACTTTCACTGGAAAATTTGTTCCAAATAAATCACAGTACAATGAAACAAATTACATTGTGACTATAATTCACTTGATTTGTATACAACTGACTCAACACCTTCAAAAATTTGAATTTAAAAGTACAAAACAACTTAAGTTTTATATTTTTATCAAATTAAATGATAAATTCCAGGAATGGCAGTGAATTGTTTATCCACAGGCTTACCATCCTCTTTTTGTGTTGCGGACCTGTGCTAGCTGAATATTAATGGCCGCTTCGGTTGTGTACAAAGTATTTTGTGAATACCATAATTTTGGCTTTTTGAACAGATGAAAGTCAAATAAAAATGCTTAGAAACATGAACACTGTGTTAATGTATGTTATTATGTGCTTGGTTTGTCGATTTAAAGTTCCGGGAGGCAGTTTTAGAAACTTGAAGTTTGACCTACTCTATAAATGTATATATAGGCATGCAGCTTCAAGAACCTCAAATTTCCGACCAGCTTGGGATTTCACCAAAATTAATACACTTAACCTTGTGCCTCTGACAAAAGAATCCCGGTTTCCGAAAGAACAGTCTCTGTAGTTTGATTTGGCCTGATTTTGACTCATTCGTGTTCGCTAACTGACCCTTAAAATCCAGCACAAACTTTTGAATCTCATGGAAAATTTGCTTCTGCCTATGATCTGCCATGACAAGTTGCCTACTCAAAGGCAGCTCAGGAATGCAGTTTTCGATGCAAATTTGAACTCGCGAGTCCCGAGCGGCCTGTGCCAAACACCACACAATCAATACCAATTTATTATCTTCACCATTTTTATCAACACAAGCTAAATAAAGTATACATTCTATTAATGCAAATAATGCAATTTATTGGGTAACAAATTGAAATTTTCAAGTACTCAATTTATTTCAAATTCAAGAATGTTGGCTTCCTTTGTGAGACTCCATGCCCCATTTTTCACAATGCTATTGGAAGTTTTGCTAGCCAGTAATATTAACCCTTTAGGCCCTGATATAAAAATGCATATTCTCCTTACTGTTCTCCATACATTTCTTATGGAACTAGTAAGGAGAATTTGTGTAAATATCAAGACATCTTAACCTTGGTGAACACTTCTTTTATTCTCATCACTTGAATGTTTGAACAGAGTGATCATGTAAAGAGAAATTTCATATTTGTCACAGTTAGGACTTCAAGGTTTTAAGTGTGTTAATCTGGCAGAACTACACCCCTGAACTAGACCCTGTGCGATGATAAGGTTATCTGACCTTAAAGTTATAAATATATTTTTTAAAATTCCACATGCATTTTACACCTTCCTGTCATAAGGTATCATGTGAACACAACAAGTTTCTTTTTCTTAACCCGTTCATTCTCAAGGTCAAATATAGAGCACCTTCTAAGGAGTTTCAGACCAAATCATGGAGTCAATGTGATTGTCTCTGATAAAATGACATCTCTCAGAGACTAAAGCGACAGATTACAAATGGCCAAAACAAAAACTTTTAATTTGACAGCAGTGCAAAATAAAAGCCAATTATCTTTGATATAGTTATATGTCCCAATATGCCGATACCATGAAACAGCCCTGCACTCTGAATTATACATGTGCATACACACATTGCTTTTGAAAATGTTCTGAGCATAAACCCTGAAAAACACTGTACACATTTCGGATATGAAACCAACGGGTTCGTTTTAAAAAATCAGTGATTTGCCATGATTTGAAAAAACAAGGGTGGGGATGACATCAAAGTCGGTAGGTCCCATACAAGCCCAAGTCAGGTTAAGGCTATTTTAACTTTTAAGTTTTCTGAAGAAAAGCTGGAGTGTAGCCATTCAGATCAAAGCTACATGTGTATGTACTTTTTGCGGTGCCATTTGTTTTCAAAACAAAATTTTGAGTATTTCTAGCTAGGTCAGTATCTCTGATGCTTATTACTCTAAACAATGAGAATCGAATCGATTTACAGAAAGCCACTATGATGTCTCAGTATCAAAACACTTGTTAGTATACCTTAAAATCAGGTGAATCCAGGTGTAAAAACCCAATAAAAGTTTTATTGCATTTTCTATATCAACCAGCTCTCACAGGGTTTGTTTAATGGCTATTAGCAAGTTTTTGCTATAGCCCTAATTTAAAAATCTACAAACCTAATTGGCTCTCTTATCAAATAAAAACTATAACGACTTTTTTACTGAGGGACAATGAGCGCACACACATTGCGATGAAAATCACAAATCTATTGATTTTTCTTACTCATGCTGCATGCCATGCAGTCTACCAGTTCACAAAAATTGTTTTGAGGATATATTGTTAACTACATGACACTTTATAGTGTGCATTACTATGTAAAAACAACACGCATGCTACCGTGGCCTGTTGCAAATACAAGATTGTTTGGGGAAATGAATTGCAATTACTTCGCAGAAAGTTGAGCCTTTAATTGACAAAAAAAGAAAACCTGCTGCGTAAAACTACCTGGCTATAAGATATCATATGATCTCAATAACGAAAACAGACTAGAGTTTGTATTTTTGACTGGCTAAATGCAAAAAAGTGTTAATTTTGTTATATTTCCAGGCTTTCTTTTCGCTTTAAATGGTCAAACTTATCCTAGTGAAACATAAGCCTGTTTTTCTTTCTCGTAAAATTTAGGTCATGTTCATTTATGCTGATTTGGTTGCAGTGTTTCAGTAGAACGTTTTTTACTATTTTTGGTTGAAACAGTTGTTAACTATTGCACAATACAATGTACATACGTAAATTCGAGGTTTAGGTGCAATTAAAAAAGTTGAGCAACAAAAACTGTTTTTAACCAAAGAACACAAAAAGCCCTTTCCAACCCAAAATGGTTGGTTCAGTTGAACACGACCTACACTTTAAACCAAGTTTTCTGTAGTTCATGTCTTTAAAAACAAGTGTACAGATTGGCACCCATCAACCAGCAAATAATAACTGCTAACTACAATAAAGATGTTCAGCTAAAGTGAAGATGTTCAGCAACTCAGAGAATGAAAATGCCTGAAAGACAATGGCCTCGGGAGACTTAAGTTTGTGGCCATCTACTTTCCTTGTGGATCCAGTCTCTTCAGAGGTGTCACCACTTCTGACTGTAATGGCTCACCCTGCGCATTTGCGAAAGTGGTCAAGCTAAACTCAATTACAAAGCTGCAGGGTTTACTCACATTTTTACACTGCCACCCTAATTTCCTAGCTGTTTGTTGCCAAATTTATTGGCAAAACTATTGCCTTGCAATGTCTTCAGTTGAACTATGCAGCTCAGAATGTGGATACAATGAAATCACATGTTAACAACTTGTTTAGTTCAGACTCACATTTAGACTTCCATTTTTTGGATGACTACACAATGCCATTAAAACATTGCATCATTGAAGTTAGCCTAGCAGGATATCTACACAAGCAATTCTGCATTACCAACAATAGTTCTAAAGACATGATTGAACCTTTCATAACCACAAAATCTCGACTGGTATAAAAATGATTGACATAAGAAACAAAAATTTGATCTCTGGATGAACAGTGTCAAGATTGATAGCTTATTTTAAATATCACATTTGTAGTTCTCTTTCTGGTTGTATCTTATAAACTGAATTATTATAGAATTTCGCTTAGTTTCATCATTTTTCTCAAAAATTCAGAAATGGTCTCTCATAAACAGCTGGCTAGAAATTAAATATAAAAGAAAAATTTCTGAGAATCAGTGATGCCAAGTTTTTTTTAAGCCTTGAAATTAATATGCAATCAAGCAGTTATTGAAAAGGAAATATAATATTGCAAAGCCATCCGTGATGAAGTTCTAAACCGGCTATCGGCAGCCTGTTCAACAGCATTATGCCGGAAAAGGTTCATATCTTTCAAGATCACGCTCAACACGAAGAGAAAAAAATTTAAAAAAGCAACAACTGAAATGTAAAAAACAAAACCGGGATGACCCAAATGTAAACAGTTTGTTCGTTTAAAATATGGAGTTAAAAAACTCTATAACACAGATTTAACCAAAAAGGATAAAAATTGGAAGCGCATTCGTGTCTGTGCGGTGAAAGAAGTGTTGCTTAAAATAGCAAAATTTGTTTTCACCTTGAGGGAGTGTACATTGCGAAAAAGAAATACATTGCAAGCGACGCTTTGTTCGATCTTGTCTTCGTGTCCATAACACAATGTGGGCCGTTGACTTTCTAAACTAATGTGAATAGAATGGTAAGCTTTAGTGAATTATGGCAATCAGTGTTCGTACACCCACGTAGACCTTTCAATACAAGTTTTACGTCCAGCCGGAATCGCTTTGGAGCAAACAACACGATATAACAGGCCTTGAGCGGGTTGCGTTTCACTGATGCAAAAACATCAAGATATTCAACCATGGATATGTTGCTCGAAAAACTCATTACGATTTCTAATATCAGAAAAAAATGATACAAACCTTCTCGCCGCTGGAGTAAAAGAACCATCGCAACCTGACGATATTGCAGTGGTCTAATTTTCTCATGATTTGCAGCTCACGATTCTGAAAGAAAAAAGTTGATGTTGCCATTATAGGTGAGTTAAATTTCGGCATTTTATGACGACGAACTCGCAGGAAATTTAATTTATACCGGGAAGCATATCCTGTGGTTAAAATGGAGACAAACGAAACTATATTTACCTTAAATCGTTTGTCTTGTAACACTTTCTTTATAGCCACGAGCTCAGAGGAATCACACATCCGAGCTTGATACACAACTCCGAAAGAGCCATTCCCAATAACTTTCGTGTCAGTATAACTGATCTCTTGCGTCCGGTCAGGCAACGAACCTGTAGTTGCTACAACTGTTGTGACTTTGCTTCCATCTTTATCTCCTACAACATGAACAGTTAAATCATATTTGCTCCCAATCGCGTGATTAAAAACATTTTCGAAGCAGGTAATACTGGCGGTTTTCTACCCTCAAATCAGCTTGAATATTAGCTAGGTTATGAAATGGGAAAGGTCTATACTCACGACTTATTTTTACTCCTCCAAAATTCGGCGGATGCGACTTATTTGTTTCAGCGAACGACGTCGTTCTAGGTCTATGACCACTCATGGTTGTAAAATCTCCGACGTAGATGAACCCGAAGGATCACCGGACCATTACATCTCCGTCGTCAGCTTATATTCAACATGGAGAGTTGCTTTCAAGCCACCTTACGCCGCAAAGTGATTTCCCTGAATGGTCCTGAAACTGCACAACCCCGCGGTCATTTAGGGCCAATTTTAATACTGTTTGCTTCGAGAGATCCTATAGACGATGCCAGACCACCGATCAAGTCGGTCCAAGTGCGACAACAGTCGTTTTAAGCAACGGAAAAAACAGCGAAAGGCAAGTGACACTCAAAAATCACAATGGCGCTTGCTACTGCAGGCATGTGCTGTAAGGGGGCCCCCAACGAAGTTTGTTCAATTTGTTGGCCAATGGCAACGGTGACGAAACAATCCGAAGTGGTGGCGACGCCTTCCGAAGAGTGGGCGACTTT
>Ga0126336_10001465_pt1 | contig 12345 bp, 8 predicted proteins | sample SidCmetagenome_FD_92530 | JGI IMG/M metagenome (GOLD analysis project Ga0126336, IMG submission 92530) | Coral microbial communities from El Islote,Puerto Morelos, Mexico - Siderastrea C C metagenome | ecosystem: Host-associated > Invertebrates > Cnidaria > Coral | place: El Islote,Puerto... | reverse complement strand
AGTTTACCGTCAGCTGGCCGACAGTTTACCGACATAAATGTAGAGAAGATCCTCGCACATAATTTCAGTTTACCGACAGTCGGGCAGTTAGGAATTTAATAAAGTATTAGCACTCACCACACACGAAAACAAAGATGAGACTGATCCATATCAAAGGTCCTTTCTTGGCCATCATTGACAGTCAATCAAATCTGAAATGAAGAGAAAACACGACTGCAGTCATTTGTATACAGGCGAATCTAGTGAAAGTCTTGAAAAGGAACGTTTTTCACTTGTTTAGTTGACTGTTTGCCAAGTATCTCACTTATTATTATCACATTTTAAAAACATAAGAAGGCGCCCTAAATTAGCGATGAACAATAAGCATCAGTTCATGTGTCATGACTGAAAAAGAAGTGATTATATAACCTGACATGAGACAACTGTGGTGCTGTTTATTATGCTGAACAAGGTGGTTCTAACTTTGAGTCTGTGAACGAAATCCTTAAATGTGACCATTCAAACGAAAGCTACTGAGCATTACTTTCCACTGGTGTTGTTTATTTTGCTGTACAAAGTGGTTTTAACTTTTCAGTCTGTGGATGAAATCTTGACGTGTGACCAACAGATAAAGGCTGCAAAGCAGCGCTTTCCTGTGGTACCGTTAACTTTGCAATAATTTCTTGTACACGTTCAGCTACCGATGAAAACATTTATTTCATGTTTCACATTTATAAAAAGAGACAAACAACACCGGCAAAAACTTACATTCATTTGTCGAATGAGAAACGTTGAGAAAAATTCTTGGAATGTTGAAAGGATATTAATAGCGGTATCTCTATCGGGTTCTGATGACCTTCTCTTTGAACTGACAAAACAATTTTTCAAACACTACCATGTGGTTTGAATTGTTCATAAAAATGCAAGAATTTAGTACAAAATGTAACTAAAATATGCGCAGTTAACAGAAGGTAAATGCAGTCAAACTGACCGATATCAAATTTGAAAAAAACAATCGTTTTGCAAAATATTAAAAAAAAGCAACTGCAAAAGTACAAGATGTAGTACTCGATAACTTTGAATAATCACACTTCAGAATTTTTACCACAGGCTCGAATGTTCGAACCAAAGTAAATTATATGAGGTTTGAATAAGAAAGTCAAAGGGCATAAAATGGAATTTGTTTTCGAGTTTTCGTCAATGAAACTCGCTGCTTCGCCTGTTTAACAAAAACGTACTTTTCGTGAGTTTTCCTTGTGCCAAAAGCACATATGGGAAGGTAGGCGCTTGGTTTTTAACCTTTTGGTCTCGTAATTGATTCAACCAGAGTGTAAATTGATTCCCCTCGAAAGGAAAACTTTTATTAGTAAATAGAGATCTAGCCGCATTTCGTATCAGCTGGTGAAAGATCGTATCTTTTATTATCAAATTTCTGTGAGTGTTTTCGCCCAGAATTAAGAGCGACCACTAGAGCTTGTTTATATTCCTCTCATATGCTATTCCACTTTCTTAAGCGCTAAATGCCACGACGAAAAATGAAGAGATTATTGAAAAAGATTTGCGTGTTTGTAGCAGTGGGGATCGTCTTGGTACCAACGCTTTTTATCGTTTTGGACTTGAGCTCACATTCAAAACACAAGAACATGGTCACATCATCTACAAAATCCAAGGAGTTCCAAAAGTTGAAGTCAACACCAAATCAAAATCTTCTTCAGGAAGAATTCCTTGCCAATTCACAGAAGGCAAAAGATGTCAACGAAATTGCAGACCCAGGGGAAAATATCTTTCTTCCCCAAAAAAACAGTTACGAAAGCTGCTTGCTGAAGGTTCGAAACGACAAGGTGCAATTTCAAGAGCTACTCACAGGAAGCATTATCTATTCAGCGTTCTTAGACTACAGATTCAAGGAGCAAGCGTTCGTTCGTCTTATTTCAATTTTGCCAGCCTACGGGGAAGTTCCTCAAATGTACTGTCACTTCATGGACTTAGACACTTACGAGTTCTTCACTAGTGTAGTGGAAGTTGAGGAACTTGGAATAAACCATGGTTATTCGTATCAGGGGTTTATATCCTCGTGCGACTTGCCAGAACAGATCGACAGCTATACGTTGTGTTCAGTCAATATTTCAGTTGAACCCGAAGCAGACCTTCAGACAACTGAAAACACCAGGGTCATTCCTTTACATGTTGTTGACCGCAGGGTAAATACGGAAACTTACAGCCTTTGCGTTCCTCCGACGTCTGGTGATATATCCGCTAGGAGACTTGTAGAGTTCATAGAACTGTCTCAGATTCTGGGCGTTTCCCACTTAACATTTTATAACTCAAAAGCCTCGGATAAAACTCTCGAGATTCTCAAACACTACAAAGAAAAAGGTTTAGTAAATATTATTCCTTGGGAATTGCCAGAGCACATTGCTTTGAATATTCAAGATGAGGGACAAACAATAGCTCTTAATGACTGTCTGTACAGAAACATGGAGCAGTTCGATTACATAGCGTTTAACAACTTGGACGAGTTTATTGTCCCATTTCAGGACAAAAGAGTTCCTCAAATCTTTCAGAGTCTCATCGACGAGGATATTGCTGGTTATTGCTTTCAAAGTTTTACCTTTTACACCACAAATTCTGTCGTTAACAACTCAAGAAGTCAACTTTTCACACAAAAATTCACTTCAAGGGCTAAATCACCGACGACCCGGCTATCAAGATGTGTTGCGTCTCCCCAAAAGGTTTTTTCTGTAGATTTAAACGCCATCACAAATCCGTCAGAAACCTACTATATCACGCGTGACCTGGAACCGAGCCTCGGTTACGTGTTTCATTATGATGAATGCTACAACGCAGAGAGGGACTGTGCAGACTCGTACCAGGACCTCACCATGGAAAAGTACCGTAATGAGTTGGAAATGAGATTTAACATGACAGTGAGTTCTTTAAGGCTTTCTGGACTAGTATAAGGACACGTGATACTGGACATTTTGAGAAAATAACCAAAAACAAGAGAGTAGAACAACAACATGGAAAAGGAGATGAAATTACATAATATGAACAGATTTTGTTGTCTTGTTTTACTTTAAGAACGAAGAAGTGGACTGTTCACAGAAACTTCACCATAAATGTAATAAAAGTGAAACATGCACTGTCTCATAAGTTTTTTTCAGTGTCAGTTCAAAGGTGTGCTAAGCCTCCCACCCTGCTATTTTCATGATTTGATAAGGACATTATCTTTTTCCTGTTTTGAGACATTTTCAATCTGTCAACCTCCCCTCACCCCTTTCTTGTTAACTCTGGGCCCTCTCAAGTCTGGAGTAACCAGACTAACCACTGTTGTAAGAATTGAAACCTTTCAGAAATAAAACTATCAGTAATATAAGCACTGTGATTACAGTCAAGGCTCTGTTTAATAGTCTATTAAATCCTTTTAAGGTATGATCATTCAAATGAAAGTTACTGAGCAGTACTTTCCTGTAGTGCTGTTTATCATGCTGGAAGAAATGGTTCTAACTTTTGAGTCTGTGAATGAAATGCTGAAGGGCAACCATTCAAATGACAGCTGTTGAGCTGCACTTTGTTGTGGTACTGTTTTTTATTCCTTAAAAGGTGGTTCTAGCTTTTGAGTCTGTGGATGAAATCCTAAAGCATCATATTCAAATGAAAGCTATTGAGCAGTACTTTGCTGTGGTACTGTTTTAATTGCACTGTTCTTAACGCAAAGCTACTGAGCATTGATTTCCTCTGGTACCATATATTGTGCTGTACTTAAGGTGGTTCTATCTTTTCAGTCTGTAGATAAAACCTTGAAATGCAATGATTCAAATGAAACCTTCTCAGGAGTACTCTCCAATGATACTGTGTATTGTGCTGCACTTATTCTTAAAGCTACTAAGCCAGAACATTACTCTGGTACTCTTTATTGTTCTGTACTTAAGGTGGTTCTACCTTTTCAGTATGTGGATAAATACTTGAAGTGCAATGACTCATATGAAAGCTACTGAGCCCACCATTCCTTTAGATACAATGCACAAGAAGGATCTATAAGCCACAGCCACTCAAATACTACACATAGCAACTTTTCCTGAGTCAAATACATGTGATTATCATCTATTTAATACAGGTCTGCATTTCTGAAGATGTAACAACCATTTCAAACCTATTGTAGACAGTTTCCAAAAATCTTCTGGCAATTTCTGAACATTATGGAGCAATGATTTTCAAAGATGCTCTGAATATCTCCAAACATTACTCAAGATGTTCAAACATTTCCAAAAACCACACAAGACAGCCACAATGGGCTTGGACACAGTGTGGGGATATAGCATCATTTTACAGGACTTTTTTTGTCAAAATAAAATCAAATTTATATTTTGTTTGAGTAAGGAACTAATAATCTGGATTTTGGAAGTCAGGCATGAGTTCTGAAGTGATGAGACTCAAGCTTAATGTGTGAGAGTTGGCAGGTAGTGAGGAAGATTCTCCTATTATAATTTTATTTTACAGCAATTCTCTTTCAACATGTTTTTTTAAACGCAAATTCTAGAAAAAAACGGCCTATAAAATGTACATTGACACTATAAGAACACATTGTAATGCCATAATCATATCAAAGGCAAAGCAAAAAACTCACATTAATCTTTCAAAATACAAGCTAAAACTTATGTCTATGGGTCCTTTCATCATAAAATATTAATCATCTTTTACACAATTGGAAGACTTGCACAATAGGCACTCAGGACAACAATATCCCGTGTATGGGAGGTTTATTTGACAAATTACATGCGCAATTTAAAAATCGCACGGGAAGTGTGCGAAATGCGAACTTGTGATTTACGCCAGTTTTAGCACCTTGACTTTATCGGGAAAAACCACACGTGGTTAAATAAATTCAACAAAAAAACACATTTACTTTTGTAATTTTATCTTGAACACTAAAAAGCTAAACAGAGGTCTTTTTTGACACCCCCTGATAGTATTGAAGGTTGATATTCGAAATGTCATTATGTGTAGTACGTAAATAAATTTTGATTTTTTTTCAGTACTTTCAGCAAGGATTTTTAAACTCTTAAAAGTAAAAAGTAATCGGCCGTTTCGACCACGCTTCATGTGCGACTTTCAAATTTTGCATGTAATTTGTCAAATACACCTCCCATACACGGGATATTGTTGTCCTGAGTGCCTATTGTGCAAGTCTTCCAATGAAAGGAGATCAGAAATTTGCATTCGCGAATAGTTCGTCACGCGGATGGTTCGATATGGTGGAGAGATTGAAAAGGGCGATTTTGATAAGGGAAAGAACATGAATGTTGGACTTTTTTGGTATGTATTTGTTGTTATGATATAAAGCTGTTCGTCTCTTAGAGAATTTTGGAGAGAGGTGCCAAAATTCGAGATTTACAGCAAATAAATAATTTCGAATCGGTCACGTGACGGCCAACAGTGTGTGTCACCTTTCGCTTTGCTTATTATGTGTTAGGGACAAATAATCAAGGACACTTATTCTCGGTCAAAACGCTTCAAATCACCCCAAAAGGCCATTAAATAGCGAGTGATATAACATAGAAACAAGGTGAACCATTTATTATTGGGAATTATTTCGCATTTATGGCAATTAAAACGTATTTGCTGCATTTTTCATACAAAATCTTATATTTTGCCGAGGTCATAATATATGCAAAATGGAACAGGTTAATATGTGCACTCCTCTCATAGTGAGCTTGGGCTACCTGTGGTTTTACTTTTACAAAGTATCATGAAAATTTGTTACTTGAGGTGACCGTTTCTTTTAAGCCACGTATCTTGTTCATTAGCGTAAATTAACCAGATGGGATAAATTTTTAAATTACAGACATAGGTAGTGCACCAGAATTCATAAACCCACAGCGCGTACATAAGCTTATGAGTCTGAAAAGACTGAATTTTTCGAGTAATATTCAAATCTTCGAACTAAGTTATCTTACCGGTTTTCACGGATATTTTTTATACGAAGGTAAAAATCTATCAACGAGCAGAAAAGAGTAAATAGGTAATTGTGTTATGAATATAATATTACCGATCATTCAGCTTCCACAGAAGTATTAACCACAACGAATCGAGCCGGCATTCGCACTGCGTGTTGTGTTATAATCTTACAAGAGGCAAAGAAGTCGAATAGAAAACAGTCAACTTACCTTTAGATTCAATTACTTCAATCAGCCGCAATTTCTTCTTCAAAGAATTAATATTGCCAAGAAACAAATGACATTGTTTGGAATGTATGAATGGTGTCTTTCTAACACTCCTTTGCGTAATTTTCCGCCAGGCGTTCTTTCGCTAGTCACCAGTTTCCCGTAGATTAATTGTTGATTGCTTCCCTCTTCTCCCCGAGTTTCTGTTCTCCCTGTTTTCCATCCCCTCCCCCCGGGCCACTCCCCCTGTCTGGAACACTAAACCCTGCCCCTTTCCCCCCCTCTATTGGACATATTCAAAATCTATAGTGGGAGAATAGCTTCATGAATAACAGACAAAGAGTATTTTTCTCCCAATGATCAGTTTAATTCTGCCAAGCCACTTAACTCTCTAATTTCTACTTACAGTATTACTACTTGATCAACATACAGGTCACGAGAATAAAGGAAATGATCACCAATTATCAAATGTCTTGATTTTTAATCAAATTCTCCCAACTAGTGACATAAGAAATAGAAGGAGCACAGTGAGGAGAATATGGATGTCAATATTGGGGCTTAAGCATAAAATCGTCCGAAGTAACTTAAAATTTTGATCGATCTGTGGAAATGCCTGATGTCGTGTGATCACAAACAAATTATTTTTCAACTGCTCAGCTCAGCTGACAAAGCATAACATGGTCAAACCTTCTTAATACAGACACCAATGGGACGGGGGGGGGGGGTGAGATAGGGATATATTCCTATTTTGCAGGTGTCCATTTCAATTAAGGGGGTGGAAAGATGAGAATTTTCGTTTCTTTTGGACCTAGGGAACTGTGCATAATAGAGGGGTGTCCATTCTTGCCTGATAATATACTGCAATGGCAAAAGTGGGAAGAAGTGGAAGCCACAAGAGAGGGGTGTACCGTGGTCCCAGCAGTTTTTCTTTTTGCTTCTCAAACACTGAGCCGTGAAACGGCCTCAGCAAGCCTCGAGGTAGCTCGTTGTCGCCTCGGTTTCTTTTGCGAGGAAGAAAGAAAACCTCCGGGACCAAGGTAACAGGGACAGGAATCAGGAGAGGAGCTTAACAATTTGGACAATGATGACATAGTTGCTCTAAGACTTTTTCCGAGACCTACACAGTCACTTCATTTCGGTGACGTATTCATGATGTCAACTTTCTAAGACATCATCCAGAAAGGATTTACTGCGGCAAAATAAGGCCAAACAAGGGAAACAACTTCACATACTTGCTCTCTTACAACAGAGGAAAAAAATTCAATGTGTATGCAGCACTAAGCCTGTTTCAGATAAGCAATGAGAAAAACAAAATCAAAACAAATGAACAAAGACACTGTGAGTGGAGAATCAAGAAGGTATTAGAACAATAATTATTAGAACTCTTTCTTGTAATGCTTCCCAATTTTGCCCACTGCAAGCACTCCCAACAACCCCGCCCCCACCCCCATTTCAGTCATTCATACTTTTTACTATTTACAGACAAAACATCAACGTAATAACGTGCAAATACAATAAGCAACGTTTATTCACAGAAATATTGACACTTGGTACATTGTGTAGACTACTTGTAAAACTCGTGTTCTTGCTCGTCTTTCTTGACATTGTTTTTGTAACCCTTCTCGAAATCTTTAGCCAGGATCACATAGCGGTTCTCTCTTACAGCTTGCATTCCAGCCTAAGGAGAAAAGCAAAACTTATCTCTTAACCTCAAAGATTAAATGTGCCAGTGACCAAAGTAGCTTTGGCTTTACTGATTAGAGTTGGTTGATGCCACAAATAGAATTTCACCCAGAGACCAAAAAGTGAGAACATCTTTGTATAGGATAATAGACAGCACAACAGGAAGTACTATTCAAGAGTTTTCATTTAAATGGTTATGCACTAGGATTTCATCCACAGACTCAAAAGTTAGAACCACCTTGTACAGCATAATAAACAGCACCACAGGAAAGTACTGCTCAATAGCTTTCATTTAACCCTTTATGCCCTGATATAAAAATGCATAATTATTCTCATTACTGATCTCCATACATTTCTTATGACACTAGAAAGGACAATTATTTGTGACCACTTCCTTCATTCTTGCCACTTGAATATTCAAACAAGTAGTGATCATGTAAAGAGAAATTTCATTTTCATCAGGGCTTAGGGCTTAAAGGTTATGGTTATGCACTAGGGTTTCATCCACAGACTCAAAAGACAACCACTTTGCACATCATGATAAACAGCACCACACTGAAGTATTTCTTGTCATCTTTCAATCGAACGATCATGCTTTATATTTTGTCCACATACCCAAAACCTAGAACCACTTTTTTTAACCATTCTAATATTGAAATATTACTCAAGATTTTGATCTGGCAGGGAAAAGGTTGACTTTTGTCCCAGGTAGAAAGAACTTGAAAACAACAAATCAGGGATTACACCAAAAGTCTCCACAAACACAAAAAAATACCAAAGTTTTAGAAACTTTTACCTCTTGACAAATGGCATTGATGTCCGCACCACTAATTTTGTCTGGTCTTGCAACATCTAACATCAATTTAGTCAAGGATTTTCCTCTTTTTAGACACAATTACAATTTAAAAATTACTACACGATTGAGAACTGAGGGATGGTCGATCATGGGACATTCTATTGTATATACAGTGTTGAACTGGGCAAAGATTGAAACAGGATTGTGAAAGCGGTCACTGAAAGGAGATGTTCACTTTTAAGAAGGATTCAGGGATTAAGCCATACAATCTTACACACAATTACCATACTTTCTTGAATAAATGCCTCCTATCATTTTAAGATGCCTATTGAATTAACACCACCATGAATGTGTGATTGTTACTTCTCAAGTTTTGTTCTTGCTTGTAATTTAGACCCTTTGTTTTGTTACAGGAACCCCTATTTCCTTTTTTGTGTAACATATAAGCCAGTATCTATATGATGCACTACTATTGTACATAGTTTTTAGTATTTAATCTTTAATCTGAAAAAAGCAGAACAGCAAAAATGTCATTAAACCAAGTCAGTTAGAAGTTCACCCCATCATCTTTTCTTTATACTTATCTATAATGATATATATAGACAGATAATTTCCCGGGCATTTATTTAGCAAGTTCTAGTGTACTGTACACTGTGACATATTTAAAATCTTTCTAATAAAAATTTGAAGTTGAGTCAATAAACTGATGGATTTCTGAACATTTGGTAACAGACGCATTTTGCATTTTGAAAGCTCTGTACACACAATAGATTTTCACACTTGCTACTGTCTTTGTTTCGTTAATAAAAGCCTCTGTTGAGTAAGTAATAAATATGACTTATGACTTTCAATTCAAAATCAAGCAACTAAAAGTTAAATGCCCTGTGACGATTAAAAACCCCTACTGAAATACGGCACCAGAAAAGGGGTTTGTAACAAATGTTCTCGGTACTTGAAAATACAGTAATATACATTTGACAGACAGAGAAAAGGATACAATCTTCTAAATCAACTTCTTCTGAGAGGTTCATCTTTGCAGTGATGGTGGAGAAGATGAGACGTTTTTGTCTTCTGTCAGGCATGGGGAACTCAATTTTACGATCCAGACGGCCTGGACGAAGCAGTGCAGGGTCAAGAGTGTCGTGACGATTAGTTGCCATAATTACCTAATGAAACAAAAGAAAAAGCCAAGACTCAAAAAAAGAAATTGGTTAAACTACAACATGAAAATAGACCACTTCAGAATAATTCACGAGAATTATGTAGTTGCAGAAGAACAAATTCAGATTACCTTGACATTGACATTTTGATCAAAGCCATCCATCTGATTCAGCAGCTCAAGCAATATTCTTTGTACTTCTCTGTCAGCTAAGGAAAGGTTTAAAACTGTTTACAATCTGCATGACTTAGTAAAACTCCTACCAACATAAGCTTTCCCATTGCTCATTGTTTGCAATTAATGTACACAAAGAATCCTACTTTTCGGTAGTACAAGCCTATAGCTGTATTCACGTTACACTACAAAAGGGAATGCATTTTAAGAATGGTGAAACGAAACAACTGAAATTGTAGCAAACACTGAACAGTCTTACACTGACTTAAAAACAATGGAATGATTTATAAACAGACCACAACAACAAGAAAAGATAAACCAGCTTAGCCACACACAAACACTAGATTATTTTTAACCTCCTATAAGTGTCAGTGGACACCACTCCTAAGGACACACTTGATGACTTATGGGATAACTATTACTTGGAAAATTAAATAATGAACAATTAAAAAGGCAATTTTTTCAAGAATTAAAATTCTCATAAGCTTACAAAAATACAGCTCAAGAGAAAGGACAATCACTGTTAAACGTCAACAAACAAATTGCTGTTATGAATAATTATGTTCTTACCTCCAGTCTGAGCATCAAATCTCTTGGTAGCAATAGCATCAATCTCATCAATAAATATTATGGCCGGTGCATTTTCTTTAGCCAAACGAAACACATCACGAACCATTCTGGGACCCTCCCCTAGGTATTTTTGAACAAATTCTGATCCCACAACACGGATGAAAGCCGCTGTGGTGTGATGGGCAACTGCCTTTGCTAACATGGTTTTACCGCACCCTGGGGGACCGTACATGAGAACACCCCTGGGTGGATCTATTCCAATTTGCTTGTAGAGCTCAAAATGTGTTAGAGGAAGTTCAACAGCTTCCCGCATTTCTTGTTTTTGAATGTCCATTCCACCAATGTCAGCGTATGTGACATCTGGCTTTTCGTCGGCAGTAAGCATAGCTATGCTGCTGTCTGCTTCTGGAGGAAGGACATCTACCAGAGCATTAGAATGCTTGTGAAGCGCTACTGACGCACTTGGTTTTAACAGCTCTCGGTCAATTGTGCTGAGAATACGAATGTAGTAGTTGGAGCCTGGAGACAAATTAAAATGGCTGTTAGCCAACTGAGGAGGGAAAATTGTGTTGAATATATTGCAAAATAATAAGAAGCAATCTCCTACAGCTGCCTTAAAATCTTTTGTACTAATAGCCATAGACAGCATATCAGGAGAAGTAGGTAATAAGTTCTTGTTCCCCATACCCGCATATTGTTAGGGGATCCAATATGAAGATGACAGCAAATAATCAACAGTACGTAGTAAAATTGCTAGCTGCTGGCAAATATTCAGAGGGTTCCTTTCTTCTTCTTAGCAAAAAGGAATCAAGAAGCTTAATAATTTGTGTGACATTATTTTCATAAATATCACAGTGCTAACAAAATGCAAGAAACCTCTCAGCTCACTGCTAAATAACAACAAGTTCTTCTCAGTAATTGTACAAACAAAAACAGAACACTGCTCACTGTGAACACTCAATCCTGAGTTTGCAAGGTCCTACACATCAAAGATTGGGTAAATTGGACAGCTGGCTTATAATCACTGACCTGTAGTGGAGCCAACAATCCCTGTATTTTGATCTACAGCCTCCAAGAACTGGCCAATAACTAGAGGGACAGACTGGATTCTTTTTACTTCTTCTTGTGCATGCAGTAACTCCTTTTTGAGATTCTTCTGTTCATCTTTGATGTACTCTTCCTGGACTTTTAAAAACTCCAGTTGCTTTTGAAGCTTTTTGTATTTTGTGTAAAGATCATCTACATCTGGATCTACAGTGGACAGTGCACTGCTTGCAGCAGTTGCAGGCCGACTTGAATCCTAACCAAGTTAAAAAAGAGAAAGAAATGTGATGAAGAAACTACGTTCAGTTAGTCAGAAATACGAAACAACTAAGAAGAAAATCCACACAATAATAACAATAATCTATATCATATATAATCGCTGAGAGAGAACTGTTGTCCACCCATCACAGGAAAACAGATAAGTTCCAAAAAGCCAAAATCACACCATTTCTACACTTTCCTGGCAAGGATGTGACCATTTTCGTTTTAAATAAAAAAGATTCACTTTGGAGAATTTCCAGAAAAGTCGCAGGTTCTCTCATCAAGCGAACACTGCACCTTCGCTGTTGACGGGTGACTAATTTCAATCGCTTATGGAAATTTGTGTTGGTTTTAAAAACATCTCTTCTGTAGTTGAAGGATGAATTAAAACGGACAGAATAACCGACAAAAACCTCTTTGAGCCAAAAGTTTTATTGAAATAACAAATAGATTTGCTTTAAGAAGCAAAAAACTTTCAAATTCCTTGCTTGTGTGAAAACAGGCATGACATTTTT
>Ga0126336_10001464_pt1 | contig 12347 bp, 6 predicted proteins | sample SidCmetagenome_FD_92530 | JGI IMG/M metagenome (GOLD analysis project Ga0126336, IMG submission 92530) | Coral microbial communities from El Islote,Puerto Morelos, Mexico - Siderastrea C C metagenome | ecosystem: Host-associated > Invertebrates > Cnidaria > Coral | place: El Islote,Puerto... | reverse complement strand
GTTTTACTTCTGATTGGTCGAGAAAGTGGCGCGAGATGTTTTAACCAATCACAGAGCGAAGTAAAGCAAAACCAAAGCAAAACGCGAATTACTTTCGACACTCAATTGAAAACCGCTCTATCTAAAGTTCCCTATTATAGAACGACACACTACAAAAAAGTTTGCAAGATCTTTATTATGTTTGTAATCCTTAAGTTACAGCACATTTAGGCAAACATGTCTCAAAACGGGATCTATTTAATTACCTTAATGGGTCTAAATCCAGAATTAACAATTGAAAGAAAGGTTGCTATGTAATGTGACGTTGCCTAATGACGTCAAGAATAATATGTTTGTTTATTCATCAGGTAAATATTAAATGTAAAGTTGGCATCAGCAAACATCGCCATTTCTATGAGTAATTTAACATATTAATATATATTTCGGCGATGTCACCTTCAACTGAACTGGACATCAGATAGACACTTTTCGCGAATAACGCATATGCAGAAATGATTGAGGACAATATTAAATTAAATAGTAACTAACAAGTCATCTAGTAAATATTATTTTGAGATTGTAGTATACACTTCAATTTAATTCAAAGTCGAATTTGTTACGTAAGCTTTACATGGAGGATAAAGAAAACAAAAATGGATCGTTTCTTGGTTATAAAAAAGAATCACGTAGAATCACTCTTGATCACTTTCTATTCTAAGATAATAACATTGTTAATAACATTTCCCCCCAAATGATCAAGGGATACTGTTACCAAGATTCTTCTATAGTTTGATTACCAATATTATGATTACAATTGTCTTTTAGTAAGATTTTATTCTGGTTCTTAATGTACCCTATCTCACCCTACAAAAGCTTGAAGCAGACTTCATAATGGCGGGACAAGGAACAGTTCAGAGACTGAACTATCCTATGGCAGAAAATTTGTGTCCGTTTTAGAGCGGTTTTCAATTGTGTCGTAAAACCAAAACCAGCGTAATTTCTCTAAACAATCACAACAGGAACAAACAACAAAATGAACCAATCAGAACTCGGAAGCAAATGCCTCAAGCGTTGGAAAACGCGTGCGAGCAAATGACGATTGGTTTCGGTTTAACATCTGATTGGTTGAGAAAATGGCACGAGTAATTTCAACCAATCACAGAGCGTAGTAAAACAAAACGAAAGCAAACGCGAAATATTTTCGACACTCAGTTGAAACTGCTCTACCTTAAGTGGTTTTGCAGATTTGTCATGATACTCAGGGAAAAAAATAGAAACGAAAGAACAATAGAAACTAGTAAATTAAATATGACTTCTCTAATACGCATTACGAAAAAAAAAAAATTAATACGACCAGGAAATAAATTTTCTCAATAGCAAAACCAAGAAACCGAAACTTCCTAATTCAATTATGCTTAGAAGAAACCTTACGCAAAGGTTTTGTACTAAACCGTGACAAGATTTCTCCTTCCGATTATTTTGAATTTTTGAGGACAAAAAAAAAACACGCATGAAACTTTATAGACAATAAATTATTTAATAAGTGATACCGTAATTAAAATTTTCAAATCTCCAATTTCTCTAAATATCTTCGATAATTTTCATGTTTCGTTTACGACTTTCCTTTAACTTGAAATGCTGAACAAATAACAAATCTTTAAATTAGGCATCAAATGGATTTAAGTTGACATTTTAGCTAGTAAAAACACACACAGGCTTATTCCAGACATAGTCAAGAATTGAGAAATACAATAACAAATTTACAACTATTTATAACCAACAACTATTTAAAATAAAATCTATGACTGGGTCTTTTATAACAAGCAAATTACCTCAAGCCTCTATTTCAAACCGAGGCAAAGTGTGCAGTTTCATATGTAAATGAGTTTCCATCTTCACATGCAAGACTGCGCATCTGGCCTCGCTTTGATAATTAGGCTTATGACAACTAGGAAATGACCTCCTAACTTTTTTTTCTGACGTCAATCATATTAATTTTGATTACAAAGAGAAACCACAGGCTGTTAAGCAAAAATTGACAAGTTGATCTACGTCCACAAATTACATCACCTTTTGAGATTTCCGATACGATGGTTAATGGAAGTAAATAACTGAACCGTTGATGGAGTCCTGAATTTCAGAGTTCCCGTTTTACTGAAAGGTACCATTAATAAATTATCTGCAGACTACGAAGAGTCCTGCTTTCCCCCCAGGGAAGCAAAAGAAGAGCGAGTTAACAAATTGCCTGTCACGCAGCAACGTCTTCCCTCCCGCCTACCCAGTGAATGACGTCAGGTGAACGATTTGCACCAACCTCGTTCCCAGGGCCCATTCTCTTCACCTCTCGATGAAGCCGAAAGGGCCCTGGAAAAGAGGTTGGCTTAGCCCCTGTACTTGTGTTATGTACTTGTGCTACTGTTCTCTCTCTACTAACCCTGGCTGAGAGAAAAAAGGACGGATCATAGTCACGACTCGCTTAAATATTCTCCTCTAAACTTGTTAAACCATCGTTAACAATATAATGTTCATAACATACATTGTAATTTTTATTATAACAATTTGGTTGTTTGTTGCCAAAGAGGCATTTAGATTAATTTGTGAAAAACTTAAGAATAATGGTCTGCGAATTTTTCTACTTCTGTGAAATAACTTTCTTTCTTATAAGAAAGAACATGTATTAAAATACATTGTTTGTACTTCTTCGCCAAACTGTTCACCACATTCTTAAACTTATCAGGTGCATAGTTCAACCTGCTTGCTTGTCAATAAATTGATATTGTACGAAGTCTTAAGATTTTGAACACTTTTGGGAATTAAAAAATAATACATAATGAAGACGATTCTGATCCACTGACTTTTAAAATGGCAGGTAAACTAAAGAAACTCAACTTATGTACAAATGGTGGTTGGCACTGAAAATAAACCATTGATTTTTTTTAACAAAGAACGAAAATCCTATCGAGCCACATACAAAAAAAAAATTGTCTTTGCTAGCCAAAGAGCAGGGTTCGATGATTGCCCAAAATTCAAAGTAATGATTAATGAAGTAACGTAACAGCAGAAAGGTCCAAAATCTCTAAAATCACAGAGCGAAAATACCCATCATGTACATCTATACTGGTTTCTCTTAGATGTATTTATCTAATCATCATAATTCTGTAATTTGAAATTTACATAGTTATCAATGGAGATCATCAATTTTGCTGTTAACACATTAGTGACTCTTCATTAGATTATTTAAGCCTTGATGAATAAATACCTTTTAATTAATTTCTATTGTTTGGTTTTTTGCTTCACCACACTGTACATGTCACAAAATAAATGAAAATCAAAACCACCAAACCAAATTTGATATCATCGACAGCTGGTCGCTTATGAAAGAGGGATGCTCAGGCATTGAAATACATTGTCAAGTTTCTTAAAATGTTGATATCTGCATTGAGACTTTCTTTAAAGATGCTTGATTCTAGAGATGGATACTCTATTGATTCTTACTTTTAATATTGCTTTTCTTAATTAATAACTAGAAAATTTAATACCGTTGATACCATCAAGCTAGTGAAATCACCACCAACATATTAAAAATTGGTTACACAATTTCATGTTATATGAAATTCACTAGTGCTGAAACATTGCTGACTAAATGGAATGACTACGTTATAATGTTTCAATTCAAATTTACATTGATGGCAGAAACCATTCCCACTAGACCAACAATAGGGTAATATCAGTTGCAAATAATTATTAATGCTAGAGTATCAATGATGGCACCTCATTAGCTTACAACATCAGCCCAATACTATGAGAAAGCAGTGGCACCCCACTGATTGCCATCCACCCGACACAGACGTAGGTGGGATAGTAGACCAGGTAGTCCATGTTCCACTTTGTACTGGCATCATCAGGGTCCGGCTGAGATTTTTGTCTTCTCTTCTTTCCCTTACAAAGACAGAGAAAAGAAGAAAGCGTTTTTATAATGACAACAACAACCATACGTCCAAGCCCTTCCTGTCTCACGCTACAAGCAATAAAAGGGACTCACTAGCTAAGGATTCACTTTCATGGCTTGTCCTCTGGTGCACATACAAGTGCCAACTTTTAAACACAGGCCAAAAAACAAACAAACAAACAGTCTGTCTGATTTACGAGATGCTCTTAATCAAAGAACTAAAGCCATCTTGAAACATCCAATCAGACTCTCGATCTATATGCGCAGTTATTTACATAACTTCAAACTCCAAAAAATGTCAAGTGTTCTCTTCCACTATTTATATATTCAGTTTCATGATAATGTCACTCAGTGCTTGATAATGATGTTAGATACACCGAAATGTCACCTTCTTTTAATATTTGTTTTTTCTGGTGAAAAACAAAACAAAACAAACAAAAAACAATCTTTGGATTTGATGGAGTCAAACTCAAAAGCAAGGATGCACTGATGCCTAACTAGCAAGGTGTCAGGTGACAAGTGATCAATCTCATACCCAGAGTTCTCAGGCTTCTTGGTCAGAGGGCAGTCACCAGGAGAGACTCTGGGGCTGGAATTTTTCCCACAGAAATCCTGTGGTTACCAGTTCTTGGTTTTGTTACAGTGAGCAGCCAGTCAAAAAAAAAAAAAAAAAACTACGCTCGCGTCTCTTCCGGCAACCACCCCCTGACCAAGAAGCCTGACCTAAAGCTCTTACCTTCTTATCAAGCACAGGTGGAAGTTTGAATAAAGGACCATAAAATCGTGTGCTTTGATCGTACTTGACCTTCTTGCCATCAAAGCACTTCAAGTCCATGAATCGGAAGAGATTACTTATCAAGCATCTGAACACAATCTTACACAGCATTCTGGTAAGCAGTACGAGCCCATAGCCTTGAAAGAAAACATAATTTTTAAATCTGGCTGTCCATTATTATGAATAATCTATTCATGGTATTTAGGAGTTTAGAGAAAAACGTGGTTAAATTATTCTGGGTAGCTTTGGTTCACATTGAGTCCGTGTATGAGTCCCAGTGTTGAAATATCTCTGGTGATCATACAGAATGAGTCATGAATGAATGAGTCGGAACAAGTCACTACCAGGCAAGTAGTTGAAGGTTCATTCTTTCTGGGATAGGGGGATTTCGGCAGACAATGTCCTAAAATTGGAAGCTAATTACATTTGACTTTGAACGACAGAATAAATCACATTTTTAATAAGTTTACTTTGCTTTAGTTGCAGCTACAGGTTAAAATAAAAATTAACTTAGATTGTAGGAGGGCCACAATGAAAACTACCAGGCCACCAGTAATTTACGTCACCCTCATTAAATAAAGTCATGTTATTATTATTATTATTATTATTATTATTATTATTATTGAAAAAAAAAACTATTTTGCATCTTCTTTGACATCTATTCTGAAAAAAGCCACTGTTGAGACATGGTAGCAAATTTTTGACTTGCATGTGAACACCTTCTCAGCTTTGCAAGGGTTTTGCCAGCATCATACTTCTACTGTTTGAATTATTCAACACAGAAAAACCTCTCAGCTATTAGCGAAGCATGATTTTTCGAAATTTATTTTGTTTGCTTCAGTGCACAAGACCTAGCAAAATATAGCAAAACAATAATAATTACAAGATCAAAGTGTAGGTAAAACATGCAATTTCACCCTAGCATACCATTTAAGTGTACGTATTACTCACCAAGTAAGAGACGTATTGTAGAAACCCAAATCAAGGTGAAATAGGAAACATCATCTGGACATCAAAGAAAGATAATTTAGGGATAATGCATTACTAACAAATTCATCGGAACAAGTTTGAAAGTATATACATGAGATGAACACACCAGTGTTAAAATCCAGAACTGCTTTGTAAATCGGCGACTGCCTCATGGATGCAGCTTTGCCAATCACAAAACCAACTGTCACACCTGTCATGGCAACCTAAAACAAAAGGGCTTGATGTTAAAAAATTAGCATACATAAGGTGCAGTTGACTGTGGAAAAACTCTCAAGGGAAATGGTCAACTGTACTTCAAATTTTACAAGTAACTATACAAATTATAAATCACTGAATAATTGGTGCTCACTGTTATCAATAACGTCTAGTCAGACAGTGCATTTTTTTCTCATTAAACAAATAATTATATTTGAGACAACAGAGTTCCCTCTTAACAATAAGGATTCAAGTCTTTTTCTTAAATGCAACAGCAGTCAACATTCAGCTAAACTTTGTAATAACTTTAATTTCAGATAGATTGTAAAAAAAATCAGTCTAGTTTTTATTGCTCAATTCTAATAATTATGTTTAATGCTACAATGTTTAGGACACAGGAAGTCATTCTTTGTTTGAAATACAGGTAACTGGGGATTTAAAATGACAGAATTTAAGGTCTTGCACAAGATAGCCAGGATATGAAACAACACAAATGCAAAGGTGATGTTAGTTTTGGTGCACAATACATACTGTTTCAACCAAAGACATTGTTCTTGGCTCAGGGCGAGGATGAACAAACAACAACAACACAGAATAAACAATGGCTTGGAGGATAACTGTGGTAGAAAAAGAGAAACAAAAAAACCCAGTTAATTTACTGTTATATTCTTACTCTAAAAAAGTAAGCAAATAATAATAAACTAAAAAGAGCACAGATCATTATTTTATTTAAAACTAGTGTTACTTCAAATCAAACACATTTTTCACACACCATTATCCCCAAAACTGATGTATCTGTCCAGAATAGTGTCAATTTTAATCCAGTAAGCCAAAATGACACAACCAATGATTCCCCCAGCCACAATATCTGCTGGACTGTGGACCCCAAGGTAAAGCCGACTAAACATTACTGATATGGACCCTGTAAGAGAGAAAGGAAATTACTCCATTTTGCAATTAATAAAAAACAAAGAGGCTTAGTTTATTTGTCTCAAAAAAAGAAAAAATAGAAACTACACTTACAATAGACAATAAAGAGAAACAGTACGGTAAATCCCCACTGAGGCATTGAAAAGTGAATGTAGGAATAAAACCAAATGTACCTGCAAAGGAGTAAAACAAAACTAGTTTATGTGATCTAGAGTATAAAAGGTATCTGAAGGGTGCAATTTAGCAAGGTATTGCAGGAATAAGAGCGGAACTAATAAAATTAATTTCCCTACTTTTAAGAGATTTCCCACCACTCATGGAGAGCATATACATGTATCCATGCAAGTTGATTTTGATGGTCAAGACCATACATATGCACGTACATTGTAACATACCTCATGTAAAATCATCACAAAGTGTCACCACTAGTGACCCCACCACCCACTTCTTGGCATTTGAGCAAGCATGTGATATCATCTGGTCACCAGTTACGCACCCCACCCAAGTCCCAGATGGAAGATTTAAAGATTTTTATGAGTGTTGCAAAGGGACCCCACTAGTGATGTTCAAGAAGCTTTCTCACCCCACCCCATCCCACCCCTCCCCCTTCCCACCTTCTCTCCATCTCCCTTAAAAAAAATATTGTAGCAAGCAATTGTTTTGCAACAAGTTTCTTGGGAGCTCCAGATGCTGTTTGGCTAGTCTATCCATAGATATACATTTAGGAGTAGTCATACTCTCACTTGTTGTGTTGCAGCAAATAAAATCATCACTAAATTAATGGCTAAAGAGCTCAATAACGGTAAATTTTCATAAACAAAAGAATTTAGGTTTTGTTTAAAAATAAATAAATACTTAATTCACATTAACCCTTTGAATGCCAAGGGCATATATATACAACGTATGTCCTCACACATGCAGCTCAGCCACCAAATTATAGTGAGAGCTCTTACCATTGGACTGGTCCTTTCTGTTCATTTTCTGTGGTTGTTCAAAGGGGACTGGGAATGCCTGAGACAACTCGTGAACATATTACATGACAGAAAATCCTCTTATTATGGTTCTAAAACCTAACATGGCAGCATTTTGAATTTTTAATTAAAATCCAAGATGGCTGCCAGTAGCTGAGTAGCATTCAAGGGGTTAAGGAAATACAGAAAAAAAATTCAATGAACATCTGCTACTTGCTTCGTACAGATTCTACAGATAAAGAACTCAGACATGTCAACCCAGGCAAAAGGGTTGACACATATTGACATTAAGCATGATTCTCCCCTAAAAACTCTCGTCATGAGTGTTTCAATCAGTTCATGTCAGCACAAAATGGTCATCTTCTATTCATTTTCTTACATTATAGAAAAAACACCTTTGCAGCAAATGATGACAAGAAAAATAAAGTTTACATTTAAGCATACTTAAAATGGATGAGCAGCCTATGATTTAAAATTCACGTATAACACCTGATACATAATTACGGTATTTACCATGGAATAAGAACTCCCAAGACAGCATGATGACTGGGGAGTCCCCTGACAAAGAAGAAACAAATTTAATTAACAATAAACTATGAGCATGTGTTTGATGTACAGTGATAAATAACTAATGAGGTGCATAGCTCACAGCTGGTAAAAACCACCTCCATATTAAACAAGAAAGCACTACATGTCTCAATAACTCTAACCAATCACAACAGCCACAAACAACACAATAAACCAACCAGAACTCAAAGCAAATACAAGTAATTGATGTCAAGTGCGGGAAAACACGTGCAAAGAAGTCAAAATTGAAGGGCCCGGTGGAAAAAGGGGCATAAGTGTTGTTTACAGGTTGAAAATCTAAATTGGTGCTATTTAGCAGAACATTGGCACACAGGCTGGTTTGCGTGTAAGGAACATTGTTGTGCATTTATTTCTTGACATGACAGCTTAAATTCGAAGAATTAGCGTATTACTTTTGCTTAAAACTGACAAAGAAAACAACAGGACCGTGGATTCTAGGTTGAATTTCTTTGTTTTAGTTCAGGCAGAGAACAAAAAAAAACATTCATGCTTCACTTGAGCGAGTTCAGTTCAACAAAACTTTTTACGCAAAAGGTCAAGAAATAAATGCACAACAGTGTTCCTTACAAGAAAACCAGCCTGTGTGCCAATGCTCACCTGAATAGCACCAATTTCGATTTTAAACTCAAATCATCACTTACGCCCTTTTTCCACCACGCCCTTCGATTGAACTTGGTTTTACATCTGATCGGGTGAAAAAGTGGAGTGAGTGATTTGAACCAATTGCAGACCATAGAAGAGGAATTAAGTGGTTTTTACTTTTGATGACATTACTTACTACCCTCACTACTTCCAGAATAAACAAACAAACCGAGAAACAAAATTCAGTCAGTTCAGAACAAATTGAAAACCCAACACTTTTTGACCTGAGGGCAGTCAAATTGTAAGGCCCTGCTTACCATGTTTGTGCAGCACTTTCTAGGGGGACTATTGGAGGAGTCGGTGGCCGAGGAAGGCAAAGAACATCCTGCAACAGAAGGGAAAAAAATCAATGGCAATGAAACCAAACATTCCTTATATTTATTCTACGGACAGTCAACTGCAATTCATTTTCATTGGGAGTACAAGTTCTTATCTCCTACCTACAATAGAGGTTACGAGGTAATCAACAAAATACCGGAGAGAATTGATTACTAATGTATGTATGTATGTACGTATGTATGTATGGTAGGTTATGTATGTACGTATGTACGTACGCATGCATGCATGTATGTATGTATGCCCTTTTTTTAATACAGGATCAACAAGTGCAAATGTCAATTTATATGGGATTAAACTTCAATAAAGGATAGTAAATAGAACAAATACATGTAATAGTGTCATATAGAAACACTCCTCACACCAACTTTCAGTTTCTACTCTCAGAACACCAGAAAAGATTATAGCTGCAACAATAATGCCAGGATCCTTTAATTTTGCAAGTATTTAAACAAGAGGATTTGGTAACAGGTAGTTCATGATGGAACGACCAGGTCAATAAAGACAACAATGCCCCAGACAGATGGATTAAAGATTTTCTTTCAACATTGCTGAATTTGGCAAGTTAAACATGTTTTGAAGGGTCACCTGTTGTGGGGCAGTCATTAGAACACTAGTTATCGTGGCTGAGTATGTTTGAGGGGACCTTAATTGATGCTATAGGTGAACTAGGCCTCTTGTTAGTATTATTTAATCACAATTTAAAGCAACAAGTTTGTTGTGGGCATGAAGATCAAGGCAACAGGCCCCAGTTGTTCAAAGAGTGGATAACGTTTTATCCACTGAACAAGGCATAATTCAGCAAATACAAAATGTGGGAAAATCTCTACATAGCCCTACGATTTATGAAAAGAGAAAGAGTGTATCTATAATGAGGTGTGTGACCTTGCAAAAATCTGGCCAAGGGTGTAAGTTGAAGGAAAATTGCTCCATTGGATAGCAACTTATCCACTGGGTAATTAAGTTATTCACTCTTTGAACAACTGGGACCAGGTGAATTAAACTCCAGGTGATTTAAAACTTAAGGACAGCCCTGCTGTCGAATGTTAAATGATTCTGACGGATGATGAATGATGTTGAATAGTGAGGAACAAAGTCTGACTGCCATCAAACATTCCACATACAAAGTTGCATTCAACAGTGCTGGATGATGTTGAACCACTTTGACTAAGGCCTAAACTTGACAATAAGTTCTCGATTAGCAAAGTAAATCTACTGATTAGAAGCAAATTTTTTTTAATTAAAAAAATCAGTTTTTTTATAATAAACAGAACAGAAATTATGTTAGTCAAGATCTAATTACAGTATAATTGAAGGGCTTGGTGGAAAAAGGGCATAAGGGATGACTTGAAGTTGAAATCTAAATTGGTGCTGTTCAGCTGAACATTGGCACATAGGCTGGTTTTCATGTAAGGGACATTGTTGTGCAATAATTATTTCTTGACCTTAGAGCGTCACTTCGAAGAATTAGGTAATACTTTTGCTTAAAACTGATGCAAAGAAAACAACAGGACAGCTGATTCTAGGTTGAATTCCTTTGTTTTAGTTCAGGCAGAGAACAAAAGAAATCATTCACACTTCACTTGAGCGAGTTCAGTTCAATAAAATTCATAAGCAAAAGTAATATACTAATTCTTTGAATCTGAGATCTCAGGTCACAAAATAAATGCACAACAATATTCCTTACATGAAAACCAGCCTGTGTGCCAATGTTCAGCTGAATAGCACCAATTTCAATTTTAACCTCGAATCATCACTTACTCCCTTTTTCCACCGAGCCCTTCAATTTCGCAGAAGTTCTTCAGTGCTCCAATCTTTTGAAGCTTTGTTTACACGAGGGCAACTACAAAGTCCAAGGTACACAGGAAGCCCAATGCTGAACTTGGGGGGAAACTGGTCATGTTTACTGATTAATTACCTTGATGAAACCGGCAATATAGAAACCCACTCCCATTAGGAGGCACAACAATCTACCAAGTTTGGCATCAACAATCCTGCAATGGCAAAGATTATTTGTATGAATCATCAACCTTGTTTTTTTTTTTTTTTTCCATGCTTGGCCTTCCACCACCCAAGTTGTTCTCAATCTTAATTTGTCAATTGAAACCTCATCTCTAACAACCTTGTTATCATTACTACAACCACTTTTTTGGCCTGAATTATAGCCCACATGTATGCCATCATTTTCCATCTGAAAATTCTGTTAATGGACCCACCTTTTTACTAAGAACACATTTTAGGGCTCCTTGGTGGTTGCAATAATGGGGTTTCACTACTTGCTAAATTACAGAAGGGGTGAGGAATTTAAGACTTGTCATGTACATTCAGCCTTCCCATTATGCAAATTTAGCCAGCAATTTTTCCATCCATACCTATGTAGGGGATTTTTCACCTCACACTGGTCTCAGATGTGGACCACAGCTGTAGCAGGAAAGGACACCTAGACCTTACTGCCTACTATATGTAGCTAGGAAAGGCCTGGAACAGAGTAACCTTAGGTTGCTACATGCATGTATGTTGCTGTTGTTGTTTCATAAATTATTTTTCTGTGTGCTCGGTATTTGTGTAACTTTTTATTTTCGCACCCTCTATTATGTTAATTTAGCACCAACACTGCTTTAAAATACTTGTTATAATTTACATATTACGTTATCTTGGCAATGGCGTCAGGAAGACACCAAAACATTGGTTTTAACCATTTATTTTTGCTTGCCTATGTTTAAGCAAATTATTATTGGCACTCAGTTTTACCTTATTTTTTTTTGCATAAGGCCCATTGTTTATTCCAGGGACATTGCACCATACTTTATTTATTTATTTATTTATATATATGTTGCAGTTAATTTTTGATCTCAGTTAATTTTTTTTTCTAACTAGATAGTTTTTTTCTAACCAGGTAGTTTTTTTCTAACTAGCTGGTTTTTTTTTAACTAGGCAAATAATAATTATACTAGATATATTTTTATAACTAGTTGAATTTTTGGGGAATTAG
>Ga0126336_10001463_pt1 | contig 12348 bp, 7 predicted proteins | sample SidCmetagenome_FD_92530 | JGI IMG/M metagenome (GOLD analysis project Ga0126336, IMG submission 92530) | Coral microbial communities from El Islote,Puerto Morelos, Mexico - Siderastrea C C metagenome | ecosystem: Host-associated > Invertebrates > Cnidaria > Coral | place: El Islote,Puerto... | reverse complement strand
CCCATTCCCCGGGGGGTAATGTACAAAGGTTTTTTAGAGAATAATACCCTTTTTTTTATTCCCTGGGGGAACTTCCCCCCCCCCCCCCCCAGTGGATTGTTACCTCGCACTAAGTACTTTGTGGAGCTGTGGATCTCCTTAATTAATACGTGTGTGACGACGTAAAAGTCAAAATAAACCAGTGCAAAGCAATGGTCACACAATCTTGTTTCGGTACAGCTACCGGAATGAGCTCACACCGTATGACTCGAGGTTTTGAGGTTTTGATCCGATGTCATCTAGACGAGTACAGGGCCACAAGAGAGACTCAAGAAGAAAGTCGCAAACGCATGAAAGTCACTGGTATAATGTACACACCTCCTCAATGAGGCAAGTGGTTATATAACACGAAGCTACCGCAAGTGATTTCTTTTGTCTTATCGTGCGAGCGGATCGTGCGCGAGCGTTCACCTTATTCCCTGAAATCCCGTAAAGGTTCACACATCTATAGCCCTAGCAATGTTTACCTTTTTTACAAGAAAAACCGTCTCCAATATATCCTCTCCGGCAATAACACTTTCCATTTATGCATCGAGCGTGAGGATCGCATTCTGCACACATGTCCACTACGAGAAAAAATGTCAATATAATTTGTTATGACACATGTAGGTGAAAAGCAACGTTATCAAAAGCCTTTACTCTATTCCATTGGGAGAACAGGGGGCGTGCTCCACCTTTTGTAATAAACACAAAACCTCCTGGCTCTGCAGGAAAATTTATCTGTTGACTTATAAATTTGACATTTTATTGCCCACGGAATTGTGATGTTTCCTTGTCAACCACGTTTTGTCAGTTTTCTTTTTAATTCCTTGTCAGACACATTTCTAAAATGAAGTTTTTTAAACTAAATTTTACGTGCTTAAGCCATTTTACCACACTTCTATGCTTTTGACTAGTTTTGAGTCAATTAAGGTGTTTCACTAATGTAATGGGAAAATTAGGGAGCCAACGAATTTTCAGGCGTCTGCATCGATAGCTTGCTTCAATGGTGTTCCCTGCTGGTCCTCACGGTTTGGGCAAAAGCGCGCGGCGAAATAAGTTGTCTTACAAAACAGTAATTAGGTCCATATGAAAAACCACTGTCCAAAATAACCGGCCAAACATTCGAATCTAGTGAAAAATAGCTTTTGAAGACGTCATTTGCAGCTAAATATGGAGCCTATTTGGTTGTCTTAACCCAGTTTTAAGACAGCCGATTTTGGGCTTTGTTGTGGACTCCTGTGAGATGTCTACCGAATTTCATTTTTTTTCGTGGTTTTCAAATGCACAGACTAAACAGTAAGAGAAATCGCACGAGAGCTGTAAATCTTAGGGTGAGTTAGTTTAATGCATGTTTTTTTCCAATCTGCTTGCACATTTTCCTGGTCACATTCGTCTGGCCCTAGTCGTAGTTTACTTGGACAATGAGTTTTGGGTTTGAAACAAATTTTCCCTCTACGCCTTATAATTTTTCTCGCAAAAATTGCTTGCAGGAAGCGTTCAAACAGTAAACAGTAAGCAATAATTCGAAGGCTACTTTGATTTTTGTGCGATGCGTTTCTAAAATGCTCCAGTCTATCATATCTCGGTTGCATATTTTTGCTAATTCGTCAAGAAACAAAAGCATTTCATTCTCTATTTATATTATTTATACTTTTTGCGTTTTCTTCCGTGCGCAATCTATCCAAAGGATATATTCATAATTTCAAAGGATATATGGTTCGCGGACTTTGAAGTCCTTTACTTTGGCAGATGCACTAACTTTAAGTAAGAGTTCTTTACCTAGTGCACACTACCCAAGTTTTTCTGTCAACGCATAACACTCTTTGAGTTACAAGTGGACACAAGATCCCTAAAAGTTTGTTCTGAATAGAAATTCAGAATAGATAAGGTCAATGGGTTTAGAATGACTTTTGTGACTCCGTTTCACTTACCATCACAGAATCTCCCTTTAAACCGAGGATTTGGACAAATGCAGTCAAAATCCTGATTGACTCCTGTTTCTTTACAAATGCCGCCATTAAGACATGGGTTGGGATGGCACACTGCTTTTGGCGGAGCTGTCATCAAAACAATTAAATGAAAACTAATCATACAGACAGACAGTGCACTTGGCTGCTTTGAAGCAACCAATATGAAAATTTTCTTGGTTATTTGTTGGATTACGTTCTTTTGCAAAATTTTACTTTATTTGATAGCCTGTTATGTTTGACACCGGATAAGGTAAGCCGAATGAGGATTAATCACGTAAATAACGTTGCTGGTGGCCTCTGACGGCATGTTACATAGTGGATTTTTGGTTTCACGTTTCAATTTTTTTGCATAAAATTGTTTCTCTTCTTCCAATACCAATAAATTATGGAAATTTTACTTAAGTATAGTAAGGATCTAGAATTCAAAACATCACTTCCTCTCTAAAGCTTCTTAAACTCTTTAATGAAATAAAATTCGATATTTTCCCAGCTCTTGCTTAGTTTTTGATCAGTTACTGAGGACTTTCTGACGTCTTTATGACAACTTTTTTTGTGGCTTCCGTGCCAACTTGCCAATTATATGTAAAATTGATAAAATGAAGAAGCTTAGTTTTTGAATTCGATTGGACAAAAAAGATAGAAGCCACGAAAAAATGACAAAACGATGGGGAAAAGTTGTCAAAAACTGATAAAAAACTATGAGCAAGTGGTACGCACGTATTTGAGAAACGAAATAAGGTGATACCTGTTGTTGGCGTAACTTTTTTCTCACACAGCCGACCATACGTGTGTTTGGGACATACGCAGTAGAAAGTACTTTTTCCTTCAATGCAAGTCGCTCCGTTCAAACATTTGTTTGGAATACAGCTAGTTGAAAGGTTGGGCGACGGAGGAGATCCTGAAAGTTTGAAAAAAAAGGGAATGATCGGTTTATCCAAGGTGCTGTTTAGAATAAAGGACCGGCTAAACGTATTCAGCAGTGCGATGAAAATTCACCAATATTGCTGAAATATAAGATTTTGAATTCGTTTGGACACAACGTTGTATGATGTTGACTTTTATCGAGCACCTAATCCAATTGCTTTTCATTGCCCAACGTTTGTTTTGTTTACAGGTATGGAAAACTCGTTTGACCGTTTTGCTAGTAAAGTCCCCGTTTGAACGCTGAATTTATGTAAAGCTTTTCTCGTTTTTATAACATGTTAACTTTTTAACCGGGTAGGTACACTCTAGAGTCTGTATTTCTGCGGTTAGGTTCAGTTTCTCTAAAATGAGCATAACTTCCCTCTCCCCCACCCCCCGCCCAGATGAGATGCAAGTCAATCACAACATTTTGGTGGGTTTTCTTGAGGCTTTCAGTGCCATCTCGTGTAAAGAATCACCGTCGAGAAAAAAAAGCGTTATTGTTTATTGATGACGAAAGACCTAGATTCTACCAGGGCTTGAACCAATGCTCTAAAAGACACTGTTAACACTTGCAATGCCATGCCGAGGAACGCATTGCGAGGCTATTGCAGAACTAATATGATTCCGCACAACGTGGCTAGCAATGTTTTGAGCTAATAAATTGTTGTTGTTGTTGTTGAGCAGTTAAAGACTTGTTTACTTCCCCAGAAACCCAAAAAGTAAAGTTTCTCGCAACATCATGAAATCTCGCTGAGTGTTTTAGGAAAATAGACAAGTTTCTTTATTTGGCTGCGTTGCTATATAGCTACACGCTAGTTGAAGCGTTAGTCGTCCCCGCTGCGTTGCAAGTTGCCAGAAAAACTTGCCTGTCTAACAGCGCCATAACATCGCTCACCGCGTACCCATTTCGACTCCACGCTTGGCGTGAGGTACGTAAATATATTGCAACTTACGTGCTGGTGGTTTCGGCTCGTTACAAGTTATTCCGTCTCCAGTGTAAGGTGGCCGACACTTGCAGATTCCTTTTTCACAAAATGCACGCTTTTTGTCACATTTATCACACTTGTTTTCTTCAAAGAAAATGAGAGAAGAGTAAAAACAGTTATCTTAAAGTGAGATACTTTTAGCAAGCTAAAAGGGGTAACTCATGCGCGCCATGTGAAATTACGGTAACATGAGAAAAGATGAGTTTCCACCGGTTTCTGGAGCTATGTGTTACCAATGGAAACACCGCATGGTTGAAAACCACTTACCGGAGCGTGTTTAACCAATCAGAGCGCGTGGTATATGTGGTCTATTTCATGAGAGAAAGTATTATGACGCATGCTATGATGGGGTATATATTTCATCCATATGTAAACATTTATAACATAAGGGCATATACAGTGGAACCTTGATTTAACGAACCTCTATATAACGAAGTCCTCGGTACAACGAACGATATTTTCAGCCCAGTAATAGCGTAATGTATGCAAAAGAGCCTCGATATAACGAACCCTCGATATAACGAACCAATTTCCCCAGTCCCTTGGCACTACGTTAAATCGAGGTTCCACTGTATTCTATTTCTATGACAGAAAAATGAAACTGCTCCTGTGATTTTACAGGGCAAATGAGATGGTTCTCTAAGTCTAAGAGTATTGCAGAGTAACTGCATCACAAACCTTCTGTTAATAACTGTTGAAACTATTTTCAGAACAACTACTTCACATTGTCGGCAAATTGAAGTCTGGAAAGAATTAATATGTAACTAAAGATACATGTATTTCAATCAAACAGTGGTTTCTTTTCGACAATAAATATGAGCTTATGACTAATATTTAGAAAAGACTCTCTGTTAAAGATATACCGCCTTTTCTTGGAATAAGCACAATGGTATTCCGTCAATGAAATAAACACAGTGTTTGTTTTTGTTCCTGTGCTGGTTATATAAGTCTATAATTGCAATATTGGTATCATTGCATTGTTTCTATTTCGTATTGCATGGTTGCCTATTGCATATTTGCTTTAGCTTACCTGTGCAGGTTGGGCCTTCAAATGGAACTGGGCAAGAGCATTTTAATTCGCCGTTTTTGAATTCACATTTCCCGCCATTTTTACAAGGATTTCTGTCTACACCGTCTTTTGGTAAACATCCATTGTCAACTAAGAAACAAGGAAATGTTCATCAATCAACTTTCTTTGCTTTCAGTTTTGCCCAGCGACAACTATAATACTCACAAATTGAAATATGTCAATATATTGAAATATAACTATTGGCTTAAATATTATCATCCAGTTAATTCCTTCATCTCAATGATTCACCAGATTTGGCACTCATAAAAATCCCAATTAATGCTTGCAAGGCCAAACTAACCTTTGCGTTTCTAACTATGATACCAATTTTCAAAGCCGACCTTTCCTTTTTGTCAAATCTAATATAATCGAGAAAACAAACTTAGCACTTTATTTTCCCCTCACGTAACATTTGGCGTGCAGTGGAGCCTGCGTTACGACCACTCCGCCAAGTCGACCAACGACCACCTTCTGGAACCCCTAGCCCGTTAATACAACCACAGTTATGTAGCCCGTTGTTGGTGGTATTAGAGGGGTTCCACCCTACATGAAGTTCAATGTGTTAGTTCTATGTATGTGGCGGTGAGTAAGATAGAATACTCTAGGAATAATTGGGCTTAATTAGGAGGAAATGTACGTTTCCAAGGTAAAGAGACTTTACTTACGAAGACAGCTTAAGCCTTCATAAGGTGCTGCGCACTTGCATAGTGGAACCTTGCCGGTGGATTCACAGGTTCCGCCATTGTGGCACTTGAAATTGGTGCATGGATCATACTCTACAGACAAACAAAGAGGTTTTTAATTCTTATTTCCGCAATCAAGCCCTTATGAACGTCCCGCTTTTTGACTTTCGCGTCTCCATGCTAGGCATGAGGTAAGTTAATTCTTTTTAACTTACAAGGACCATTCAAACACAGAAGCAATTTGGAGCCGAACCTTTGCGCGAATAGCAATTAAATTGATAAATAAAATAAAATTAATTCAAAGCTTACCAAACAGCCCTAGAGCGTCCCAACCGGTATCTGGAAGGTCATGGGTTCGATTCCTGTTGGGGGCTTTGAGTATTTTTGACATTTATTTATTTATTTATTTTATTTTTTAATTTTGCCCAATTTTTGGTCAATATTATTTCATACATTCTACCTTCTCGCTGTGATCGAAGAATTTAGCACGGCAGTGCTAATTGGAGACACTATAAATTAAAGAAACTAACACGACAAATGGAACATATACGTAATTAAAAAGAAAATTAATGATATCTGGATAATTATTGATGCAAAATTAAAGATAAAAATGATGCTATACAGTATAAAATACCATGGCAATGCCGTCCGCTGTATCCCTTTGAACACTCGCACCACCAGTCTGGCTGGTGTGGGTCAGCAGTCTCTTCCTCGCGGCATGTGCCACCATTCTCGCAAGGGTTTGGGTGACAGAAAGAAGTTTCTATACAGTATGTCAAGAAAAGTTAACAAAAATGTGAATAAAAAAATGGAAGCCATTTGACAAATTAATAATGACAATCGTTTGCGTTGACAGTTGAGGTACTCTTTACCCTTATTTGACGCCTGACAGCCAAATATTTTTAGTCTTCTAACACATAGAGACCATTTTAATAAGGCATAGCGCGTTCCATGTTGGAAGTGAAGTGCTTTGAACGTTAAGATACAACTTACGCACGTTTAGTTTTGCGGACTAGTTTAAATTGCGTACCGTGCCATAAATGAACAGACTAAATGAACGTAATCTACATAAGAACTACGCGTGACAACACCAAAAGGTGATGGAAACAAGATTGCTAAAAATATGATGAATACAACTACTATACATCGTAGGGGCAACCGCTACACTCTGTTAGGTTTCCTTGAGACTCCTAAGGCCGGGATCAAACGCCGTACAGTCATATGAGCCAATCATAGTTACAGTTTTGGTCAACCCAAATGAATTTAATTCGCCTGTTGAGTCAAATGGTCGAACTTAATTCAACCGATCTAACTAATAAACCAAAATCTTTGAAAAAAAAAAGGCAGTTCATTTCGTCAGCTGGCTCGCGATGATACCTCAACAAATAGATTGAAACTTAAGTAAAAGAAGGCAGCTTTTTCATTAATTTTTAACATACGATGAACGCGATATCTACTGCGCAAAAAATAAGTTTTCTTGGAGACAGAAACTTTGCCTGTTGGTTTCCCCTTAATTCGCAACTGCTCTCCTCTCCCGCTGTACCTGCTCAATATTTATAAAATACCGAAACCTGGGACCGAGTTCAATTAATAAACTCTTCTGCGTCCAAGAGCGGGTTTCTCGAAAACCCTGACAACATTTTGGCCCCAGAAGGTCATTTGTAAAAACATAAACCACTAATTCTACAAAGCTTTTATTTTAAGATGTCATAAAAAAATATTCACTTGTAGTTAAGTCTCAAGATACAGTGCATATCGTCTCCAAAAGTTTCGGGATTTTCGAGAAACGAATTCCAACTCAGTTTTTGGCGCATGCGCCACGAATTTGTTTATGCATGTCTGATACGTTTTAAGCCGATCACGAGCGCTGTTTTTTGAGAAAAAACATTATACTAATTTATGCATTTAGTTCTACTCCTGTGAAGATCGGCATTTCACCCAACGTCGATCTTCAGCCATTATTCTCTGCTGCACAGCCATGAAGAACAGCTACTCGATTATTTAAGTAAAGCGCACTTTTGAAGTAAGGCCTATTTCCGGGGCCTAATGGTTCGTCGATGCTCATTTATAACAAAAGGTAGAAAAGGGGGATATATTTCAAAGTCTAGTACGAAATGAAGTAATGTGACCACAGAAACGGGAGCCAAACTAATGATGTATTTGGAGATTCTTAACCCGTTCATCACTGAACCCCCGCGGGTGCCCCTACCCAGGTCCAGGCGGCCAACTTTAAAATAAACGCCCTTGTAGTAATTACAATATAATCACCCATTTCACCACCCACCTCATCGCATTGCCTGCACATAATCACTCAACAATGTATTTCCTTGTAAAAAAGATAAATAATATGAATGTTTCCTATTTAAAGGGCGCACAGAGTTCTTTTTTGCGTACTCACGTGGTCGACAGGTTTTTCCGTTTCCCGAATATCCTGGCCTGCAGGAGCATTTATTGTAAATGCATACAGCATGGTGATGACAGCCATTGCAGCCACGTTCGTAAAAGAGGTCTACAAGAAAAGAAAATACTGTTGAGATACCCAGTTAACAGTATCATTTCCGCCTACGTATTTCTTTCATGTTTCCACGGAGCGCAAAGTAGAGAAGTGAAATTAACTGCTTTGGCTCTTGAACTGGAAAAAGTTAACCTCTTGCATCACAGAACCTTGCTCTTAAACAAAAATTTGAACTGTAACATAAAAAATAAGCGGAAGCATCGAACATAAAAGGCTTGCAATTGAAGAAAAGCCACGTCGACAGCATAACAAACATTCTCTGACTATCAAAGTCTGTAAGTTATCAGAAGGATCTCTGACTGGCCTTTCTATTGGTTAACAGTTACAAACACGTGGTTGTCACACAGCAAGGGAATCAGTGAAAACACGACAAATCCTGTACCACGTCCTCCTCTGTCTGCGTTACCTATGGATTCTTCAGTTGTGGAGAATCAAAGTGTAAGCAAAGGGGTGAGGTAGGGCTGTGAGTTAAAATCGGTTAAAAAAGCGTTTTTTTCTTGAACCAAAAAGAGGGCGGCCACCCTGGGCCCTACCCCTATATCTACAACTATAAAAGTATTATGTCTTCGTAGAAACAGATTACAAAAGCTTCGTTGCTTGGAATGTTTCATTTAAAATTTTGGCGCTTTGTGGCGACCATTGAGCTTTGCCATATCGACACAAGTCGGTGGTTCGCGCCCTGGCAAATTAGTAAGAACTCTAAAAGACACGCATTTTATTGCCTGATCAGCCGAGGGACTAATATAATTACTACTTCTTAAGTCCCCAGCCAAGTCAATGGTCGGAAAGAAAAAATAACAAAGAGGAAGTTGAAGTTGAAAAAAATTAAAGAAAAATGGTGATCGTTAACAATAACAATACAATAAAAAAGAATTCTGCTTTAGTTTCCGGCGTCATCGGCCACCGAGGAAACCACACTATATTATGGCAACCCTTTTCCAGGTTATCAACTTCTCAAATTACTAAAATTTGTTTGACAAATTGTTGACTTACGCTCGCAGTGGGACCCGCCTCGTCCCTCGGGACATAAACAGGTGTATCCCTCACCCTCCGGTAAACAGTGCCCTCCAAATTGGCACGGGTTGATTGGACCACAAGATGAGCTAGAGATTGTAATTGATTGAAACCCTTTTTCTGCAAACAAGCAATAACAAATTTCAGAAGTGGATAATAATGACAAGCAAGGTAGCTTTAGTAATATACAGTTAACATTTTTGTCCGTGTGTAACACCTTCGCCACTGAAGGTAAATCTTCTGAACCTTGCTGTTTCTTGTACTGTTATCATCTGTTACACAGCACAATGGAAGAAATCAATTCCAACAAATTTAGTAATTGTGAGCACGGTTGTAATACTGAGCAAACTCTAAATTCTAACGCTCCGGCCTAAGCTGCTAAGAATTTCCTATTAACTTGAAAGCTACTGAGCAGTGCTTTTTCGTTGTGTCGTTTATTATTTTGCACAGAGTTTTAAGTTTTTGAGTTACTGGAAGAGGAGTAGATTCCTGTGGTTTTCTTCGTTTGTTTTGTTGGTGGGTCAGTTCTGGAAAGGTTGTAATTCTTGACCTTTCACAATCAAGGCACAACTACAAGAAGAAGGGAACATGGAGCAAGAAGTTTAATGGAATCGCATTTTTTGACTGTGTTTGCAGTATAGAAGGGGAAAATAAAAGCTAATTGTTGCTTTGTTCACCCAGTTGCAGTCATGGAAAGAAATACAAGCCTAACTAATCTGATAAATATAGGACGTTAGCCAGGTTATCAGCCATCTCAGAGTTATTTGTAAGCACCCTCTCCTGCCAACCCGGCTAACTTTGCTCCCCCGGATATCCAGAAAGGTCTCGAGCACTAAACTCCAGATACCGCAAGCGGTAAACGGGGATTCAACGTTCATACCTGGAAACTCATTATTCACCCTGCATACTCCGTGAATGCACATCCATGGGCTAGGACAGTTGTCACATGCATCTTCTGTTATCATGCAAACCATGCACATATTTTGCAAAAGCAATAAAATTGTAATTATAAGAAACGTGCTAATAAAAACAAGGTGAAACAAGTTAAAAAAGCAGTAACTGTGCAACAACTATGTTGTCTAACCTGGGCCAACTAGCACACTTCACAAAGAAATGACGGGTCTTTCAACGAACGACTTCTTAACTTGCCATGAAGTTGAACTTCTCTACTTCCTCTCTACCATATGCTTTTTGCTATGTCTTCTTTATTCTTTTTGTTCTGTTCTGTCTAGTGAACCCGGTTACAGTAATGCATTCCTAATTGCGCTTCAAAGCCAGAATCAAAGCCGAGAAGAGAATCAAAGAAAGAAGAGCTGGTTCGCTAACGTTGCTATGTTACTTTGTGATCCTTAATATTTAATAAACATTTAAGTATGCTTTACCAATCAGTTTAACATATCTTTAGCTATAGCTGTACCTAATTACCTTCGCATCCAAGTCCTGTGTAGCCTGAGGCACAATAGCAGGAATATTTAGACGGCTCGTAGATATCAGCGATGCAGGTTGCCCCATTATGACATGGAAAGCTATCACAGGCAGTACTTGTTTCTCTCACTACAAAAGCAAATTTGGAAACATTTTTTTCTGAATGGCATAATAGTAAGCTTTTATAAACGTAATCTTTCTTCTACATGTGAAAGTAGAGAGGAAATCTAATAGGACGTTACGAGGTTTATACCTATCATCGTCATCGTCATCGTCATCATCATCGGCGTCATTGTCATTACCGTCATCATCATTGTCATCACCGTTGTCGTTGTGTCGTCGTCATCACCATCACAATCATCATCATCGTCATTTTCATCGCCATCGTTATCGCTGTAGGCATCGCAATGATCACCGTCAGCGTCGTTGTCGTCGTCATCATCGTCGCCGTCCTCCTTCTCCTCCTTCTCCTCCTCCTCCTCCTTCTCCTCCTCAACATCATCATCATCATCGGTAACAGCATCAACCCTCCACTCCCCCTCATCAATTAAGCACCGTCATCTGTGTGTTCCTCCTAGCTATCGATATTGCAGTGATCATCCCGCTAACAATTTTTCTCATCGTCGTTATCATAATTGCCAGCGTTGCTGTCCTCGTCTTCATTTCCAAAGGAAAAAAATGGCATTTTCATCGTCCAAATGATTTTCATAACCATTTCCGACTTCAGTCCTTTGGTAGTATTTATGGATTGAAAAGACTGGTAAGAGGATTTTGTGTTTGAATTGCTAACGGTTTGGCTGTTATAGGTGAGTGAACTTACCTTCACAATTAATTCCATTATAGCCATCTTTGCAGTTACACTTATAGCCACTTAGATCCTCAGTGCAAGCACCACCATTTTTACACGGGTTTACTGGTAGGCACTTTGATTCACCTGTGAACAAAGGTTCATATCTTCCTTTAATAATATAATACAGCTGTCTTTTGACGTTGGTACAATAAAAAATGTGAAAAACATTTTCTTTTAATCTCTCTTTTAAACACTCAAGTGACTACGTTAGAACTGGCTTTATTTACTGGCTTTATTTACTCACGTTCACAGTTTTTGCCCATGAAACCGGCCATGCATGAACAAGTGTAAGTTTCAAGGGTTTCTGTACACACTCCCCCGTTCCTGCAAGGGTTGGGTTCACATCTGCTCTCAACTGAAGACAAGGCATTGATGTCAGTGAAACAAATGTAATGCTTAGATAATGTTTAAACCTTCCAACAAAAAGAAACTTGAAGTAAAGAGAGTACATCACACGTGCCTAGTTGTTTGTTGTGCCAAGACTTCTCTCTTCTATACTTCTCCGATTTCCTAGTATAATACGTCTAGGAGGTGCATTGCTAGCCCCTCTAGATCTCTTCTCCAAAGAGGGCTTAGTGTCCGCAGTTTCCTCCTAGTTTTCCTTTAAGGTTTTGCCAGTTTTTTCTACATTTCGGAAGTGCTTATTTATATACCTGAGTAGAAAGAATTTGTGGTCGGAATAACGCAGCTTTTCTAAGGACATTGCATAAAAGTAAACGTTGAAAAACACTTGAAAGTTATTGTTTGGATCAATTTTAAACCGTTCATCCGAGGGTCACATACAAGATTGGTTCTCGTCCTTGCTCCGAGAGGTTTTTCTCCGGGTGCTCCGGTTTTCCCCTCTCCTCAAAAACCAACACATCCAAATTCCAATTCGATCTTGGAGGTGTCCCCAATTAGCATTCTTTG
>Ga0126336_10001462_pt1 | contig 12348 bp, 6 predicted proteins | sample SidCmetagenome_FD_92530 | JGI IMG/M metagenome (GOLD analysis project Ga0126336, IMG submission 92530) | Coral microbial communities from El Islote,Puerto Morelos, Mexico - Siderastrea C C metagenome | ecosystem: Host-associated > Invertebrates > Cnidaria > Coral | place: El Islote,Puerto... | reverse complement strand
TCCAGAGGAGTTACATTTGTACGCAAGAATTATCCTTCGTACATGTTACCTTGTAAAATACATAACCTCGTCATTTTGATCAATAAATTTGCCCAATGCAACCTTTGTGAATCCAATTTGAACAGTTTTCTTCTTGTTCCATACGCTGTATTTCTCGATCTCGATCTTTGCGCCCGCTTCAGTATTGAAATTTGCTATTAACCGCAGACCATTCTTCCGCGGTCGCCTAAGTTCGGAAAGGCACGAAGTGCCGAGTAAAAATATTATTTAGTGTAAGTCGATCTCAGTGATCCTAAGAGCCCACAGTAATTTGACCTGCGGTAAAAATAAAGGTAACGCGAGTAACGCAAGTTCGCAGCAAATTATGTCGGTTGTCTTTCGCAAGGAAAACTAAACGTTCTGCTCAAACTTCACTCCTCTGGACCCTGTGGACCAACCCGAGAAATTCAGGCTTGAAAAGGATTCGAACCCATGACTTCTGGGATACCAGTGCAGTGCTCTAACAAATTGAGCTATCAAGCCAACTGGGAGCTGGTCATTTCTGAATTCATAGTGATCCCGTAGGTGATGAAAAATAGGTGATTTATCTTTAACTGGGAAGGTCATCATCATTTCTTGTTATCTGATCTGTTGAAAAGTACTTTTTGTCATTAATTTAAAGTGCACATAACCCCAAAATATTTTTTTTCGCTAAAATAACTCTTTGCATCTGTTTGAAAAGCATTGCCCCTTTTTTATGAAATCCCCCTCAGTCTTGACTTTTTATGGGTTACGAAATCTATCCATCATCTGTTACACGACCGAGCTACTGAGGGGCATGGGTCTATTCCTGATTTGACATCACAAATTGATTTGCATCTCCTTAAGTCTTTGTAAACATGCATGCAAAGCAATTTGTGACGTCAAAACAGGAATAGACCCATGCCCCTTCTGACTCGGTCGTGCGACAAATGATGCTTAGTTTTTCATAAGTTTTTGAACCCCGCGGAAAAGTCAAAAACCGCAAATAATGGCGAAATGTTTTTAAAATAGGTGCAAAGTTTTACATTAGCGTAAAAAATATTTTGGGGTTAGGTGCACTTTAAGCTTGACTTTGCGACTGATTAGTCGCCTCAATAACACAAGGAAAACTTTTACAGATGTCTTCATTACAAGTTGAACTCGGCATTCAAATTTTCAGGATTATTGTTACCATGCTTTAAACAATTGAGCTTTGAAGGATAACTGTGCGTAATTGCTTAGATCAGAGCACTAGTGCCTAATTTCTACTAGCTGTTTTTATCTGTGCTCTCTTTACCAATGCTCTTGAAAAAAATTCTTTGTAGGCTCGCAGTGTTCTAGCTGCTGTGGATTGCACAAAAGAGAAATCTCTGGCCAAGAAGTTTGACATTGAAGGATTCCCAACATGTGAGCTCAATCAGATCATAAGGCCATATTTTAATAATCCCTAGCATATATGAACGAAAACCTGCTCTGTGTTCCACCTGAGTGCGAATGGCGCAAAAATTACATACTCACTGATAACGCTGGATTACCCAAAACCGCATAGTGTTTCTTACCGGAAACCAGGTCCAGCAGCACTTCTAAGGGCTGTACCACAAGGGTGGCATTTTTGTGCAGTTCCTCATACACGTGGAAATGTATTTTTACTGCAAAACATGGTCCCTTGCGATTAAACTATCTGCAGATTGTGAGCCATGCAATGCCCACTGTTTTGTTTATTTCTTTCTCTTACATCGCTGTTTTTCTTCACATGTGACTGGAAAACTGCCAACAACAGTGAAATACTTCAGGTATATATGCATTCTTTTACAAAAGTATCTGGATTCCATTATTTAATTGAAGTTTCTACCTGAGTACAGGAATGAAAATAAATCGCCAGTTTACCACCATTATGTATTAACCAATTTTTGTCTTAATATGATGCTTCCATTTGACAGGAAAGGCGTGTTTTCCACTGATTACCAGAAATCAAGAACAAAGGAGGATATTGTGGATTTCATGTTATTGTAAGTTTGTAACCAACCATTCAAATTTGATCTTTAATGGCGAGCTACATTTTCGATAACGCAACGTAAGCAGTTGGTGTGAAAAATGAAACTAAAAGGAAAATGAAACTATAATAAAAGTATTGGTTATGAGGCCAGAGGGAAACTTTTTAATCCATATTTTTGTTTGTGATTGTGGACGTTGACTGTGTTCCAGCTTACGATGGGTTTTGCATATGTTGGAGGTTTGTGTTTGAACATAAAAAACACAACACTCAGTATGTAGTTGTGATATTATTATTATGAATTTTTTTGATTTTCATTTGTTCTCTTTTTTTGAAGTTCTGAGGATACAGAACCTGCTAAAGCCAAACCTGCCAAACCTGAAAAACCAGTTGAAGTACCCTGGAGTGACGAGGATACCGACGTGTTTCATTTAACAAAGGACACGTTCAACGAGTTTATCCAGACACACAGTTCAGCTTTGGTCGTGTTTTATGCTCCATGTAAGTTTTTAGTTGGGTACCCGTGAAAGCCTTGATCTGAAGGAAAACCTTTGGACAGCATAATCTGTCTGAAGCGTAGAAAACAGACACCCACTCGTAAGAATACCCAACCAGTAAGTAACTGGACGTTGTCAACCGACCGTTGAGTTATGTCACCATAATGAATCTGAATCTGATTTATCAGAGTGTAAAATACAACTTACACTAACTGTACGTGTGCTTGTTGATAAAAGGCAATTACTGGCAGTTTGTGTTTTTACAAAATACTCCTGAAATGCAGTCGTATACGATGGACAAATGTGACTTTAATGCGAAGAGGACTTTTAGACTGAAGAACAAGTGTATGACCTTCCTTTCTCGAGCACGCAATTTTGCCCATTTAGCAGGAAAATAAACTGTTTTCTAGTCTGTTATCATGCAGTGAAATTGCTGCACACACCGGAGAATGTTACCTCTCTCGTTTCTATCTTAATTTAGACTACGTGCAGTCCGTGTTTTCTCTTGAGGTTCGTCGAGTAGTTAATCCCAAGCAAGCGTGTTCGCAAAAAGGGGCGGTCAAACGAGAAGGGTCTAGGGCGAATTTCTCGTCTCGTCCCACTCCTTCTCGCCATTCTCGTCTTATTTCGTGTCCAGCGTGTCTTCAAGCGTTATTTCGAGAGACAAACGAGAAAGAAACGGATTCCAAGAAGTCGAATCATGATTCTTTACTTTCTCGATTATTTCGACTGAACTAGGGTGTCCACACTGCAAAAAGATGAAACCAGAATATTCTAAAGTGGCCAAGGAAGTCAACACTGAAAACAAGGTTGAAGGAGCCCTGGGTGCGGTGGATTGCACGACGGAGAGGGAACTGTGCACCAAACAGGAAGTCAAGAGCTATCCCACTTGTGAGTACTTTCACTTCCTGTTATGCTCAGTTCAGTTTTTCTTTTTGATTTGAACTTGGCCTAAAAATATGACATTTCGTTTTGTTCTTATTAGCGTACTGACCATGTAGAATTTCTGCGATAGTCCGCTAGAATTGTTGCTGGCAAATACAGAAGACTGACTTAATTTCTCTCTATTTTTTCCCTCTGCAATGTTTCTGGAACAGTGAAGTACTACAAGTAAGTGCCATGATGAGTGGTAAGGATTAAATTAAAACACTCCTCTAGAGATGCAAGTTTGGCACGTATGGATTTTTTTCGATTTTCCGCAAACTTTCGCAATCAGCACTGCTGATTGACAGTGCAATGTCAATAAATTATGGGAAAGAAAAACGGAATTGAAAAAAAGGAAAGTGTTGCTCAGGGCTTTCGTTTGAATAAACACAGGTCAGGATTTCTTCTACAGACTCGAACGTTGAAACCACCTTGTACAGCATTATAAACAGTACCACAGAAAAGTCCTGCTCAATAGCTTTCATATGAAGGGTCACACTTTAGGAATTCATACACAGACTCAAAAGTTAGAACCACCCTGTACAGCTTACTAAACAGCACCACAGGAAAGTACTGCTCAGTAGCTTTCTTATGAATGGTCACACTTCAGGATTTTATCGACAGGCTCAAAAGATAGAACCACCTAATTCAGCGTAATGAATAGCACCACAGGGAAGTACTGTTCAGTAGCGTACATTTGAATGGTCACACTTTAGGATTTCTTCCACAGATTCAAAAGCTACAACCACCTTGTACGACATAATAAACAGTGCCACAGGAAAGTACTGCTCAGAATAATTCATTGGTCACATTTTAGGATTTCATCCTTGAACTCATAAGTGCGAACCGTGTTATGAGGTTTGAGTTGGCTCTGGGAAAGTGTACATTAGTAACAAGATTTTCTCGGTATTTACAGGGATGGTGAATTCGCGTTCAAATACACCAAGAAAAGGAAAGCAGAGGATATCCTGGCATTCATGAAAGAGTAAGTCCACGAAAAGTGCGAACCATAGGCAAAAGATGATATTTGATATTTTCAGTTTTTTTTTTTTTACATTTTGACGACAATTTTGGCTTGTGGTATTCAGAACAACTCCAGATTCTTAATGTGATTTTTTCGATCCAGTCCACAGAAGCCTGCTCCGCCTCCCCCGCCAGCTGACTGGAGCAAAGAGCCTGGTAAAGTGCAGTTCTTGACTGATGAGACTTGGGGTCCATTCTTGGCGGATCATTCTTCAGTGCTGGTTTTGATGTTTGCGCCTTGTAAGTTAACGCTTCAGCATCGATGATATGGTTTCTTTTTGGATTTTTCGATCAAACTTCCATTTTCAAATTAAAGACAAAGCACCCTATATTTTAATCCGATCCATATACGGAGCTGAGTCGTTTGGCTTGGTGCCTAAATCTGATTTCGGACGATGTGTGGAGAACCTAAAGTGTTATGGTCAGTTGAGTGTCGGAGGTAATTTGACTGGTCCAAAAATGTCGCGCCCCTTTCTCAACCAATCAGTTTTCACAAGTGAAACCAAAACCAATTTTCTCTTTGTTGCACCCGTTTTCCCGCGCTTGGGGCCGGCTACTTGTATTTGCTTTGACTTGTGATTGGTTCACTGTGTTGAATCAGCTTTTGTAAACGCAGCCAATGCTTGAAAACTAAGCTTTTCTGTCCCGTCTCATTATATCCCATCATATAACATCCAATAACGATTCATTGTGCTACACCCCACTACAGCTGATCCCACTTCACCGTGTTTTGTTCCATCTCATACCATCCTATCTCCACTTATCTTAAACGCAATTACCTTGTTTCCAGGGTGTGGCCACTGCAAGTCTATGAAACCGAACTACTTTAAAGCCGCAGAAATTCTGAGTGAAGAGCTTGTAAGTGTTGATTACACAGAGGAGATTTAATAGAGTACCTTTTCTTTCCAGTAGCGAGGATTTATTTAGACCATCTTCTTTATTTCCCACCATTTTGCTGATCTTTTTGGACTTGAAAAAAAACAAAAAAACAAAAAAAATCCCTGGCTTCCTAGCTATGGTGCGGTTTTAGGAGTGTGTTAAAGTTCTGTGGAGACGCCATGTTCGATCTGAAGTCTCTGGCCCAATCTTGGTCTACCGTCGAGTTGTTTCTCCCAGACAAGAAACACTGAAGAAGCTTTGCTCGTTTGTCTCTCTCCTCCCAGCTGTATAATTGGGTATCAGTAAAATATTAGGCAAACCTAACAAACCCTGCGATGGACTAGCATATGCATCCTATCCAAGGGGGAGGGGGGGGGGGGGAAGTAATACTCTTAGTTGCTGCATCCTTCATAAATCGGGTTAAGCTATGGACGTGTGTGCCTCCTGTGTTCGATGGTTTTGGTGTGAAGGCTTATTGTAAGATCTACATTGTTAGATTGGAGACTAATCCTGAAATTTCTTGTTTGTTTGCAGCCATCTGTTTCTCTAGCTGCCGTGGACTGCACTCGGTATAATGAGCTCTGCAAAAAGTATGATCTCAGGGGATATCCCACAGGTAAACATCGCTTCTAAAGCTTGTTACATTAGTAAATATATAACCAAGCAATTGACTGTATAATACAAGTTAATCAATTGTATTTAATAAATGTTCGTTTTATTTTTTGTTTTCGTCTCGTTTCATCGTCGCGGATTTGGCGGGGCAACGCAGTGAAATATTTCAAGTAAGTACGATTTGCCCTCTTTGTAGACAATGACATGTAACTCTTCGTTTTTCTTTCTTTCAAGATTTTGCGTTTTTTTTCGCAGTCTTGTGAAAGCCGGGTATCGACATTTTGTTTAGTTTGTCGTTCGGTAACATAGCTATCTTACAGCTACCAAATAGCTGAACATAGAAAAACTTTCGCCTCCAAACAGAATATTTCAAAATTCAAACTTCACTATTGAGATTTATGTTGCATGCTTGTTTCACTGCTGTGATTGAATTTTGAGGAAATGAGTGATTTCGCTTCTGACTGTACTTTTAGGAACGGCGAATATGAGAGAGATTACGACGGTGACAGATCTGTGGAAGACTTGGTCAACTTTATGAAGACGTAAGTTAAACCTGTCATTTATCCAGCTTTTCTCGATTTAGCTACCGTCTTCGCCATCTGCAAATCTTTGCGTGAACTTTGGTAGGATTAACTTGTTTGATCTTCATCGAAATATAACTTGTCATAATTACGAATTAAAAGAGGTGATAGAGTAATGTGGCAGATATTAATGTAAAGTTCGGTCTTGCAGTAAGTAAAATTCCAGTTAAGCATCTTTCCTGTTTCGACATTACCACTGATTCGTTCTGTTTCTATGGCAGTATGTAGTATTTATATGTATATGAAACTAGTTGATTACTTAGCTTGCCTTCTTGTAGCTCAGTGTTTGTAGCGTTCGATCGGTGTGTGACTCAAATTATTTACTTGTTCCTAAAATGCTCATGATAAAATGAATAAAGTTATCGGGCTTAAAATGTTTATTGACTTTTCTTTAGTACGAGTAATGTTGACAAAGTTCCTGACGAAACAGAAACCAAAGAAGAAGCAGAAGAGCCAGAAGGATTAAAAATCTTAACCGCTGCAAACTTCGACACATTCCTGGCCCAGATGGAACACGTGATTGTCATGTTCTATGCTCCATGTAAGTACAAAGGATTTACACCAGGTTAAATGAAGCCTGTGCTTGATTTATGTAAGCGAACCTGACTTTACAACGAAGTGAATCCTCGTTACGACAAGCTTGCTTGACCACCCGCGTGACAAGCGTTTGAGGACTTAACAAATTGACTACATTTTTCCAAAGAAACGACGTCAAATTGTTCAAAACTCAAGTGGAACAACGAGCGGCAGGCGAGTTGTTTCGCTGCAAAAATGACAAAATTTACCAAACTCTTGACTGTTACTTCAAACAGAACGCGACACAAACCACAGGGCGAAGTTTGTTTATTCAGCAAATTAAGTGAAAGCAAATCCACTAAATCACACACGTCACGTGTAAAATAAAGTCTGTCTGTCTGTCTGTCTGTCTTTCTGTCTGTCTGTCTGTCTGTCTGTCTGTCTGTCTGTCTGTCTGTCTGTCTGTCTGTCTGTGTAAAAGAGCTTTTAACTAATCGCCATTTGCATTTTCTTGACTTAGCATTCGCAACTTTTTCCGCGCTTAGGACCCGTTGCATGTTTTCCCGCGGTTGGAAACTGTTATGTGTTGCCCCTGCTTAGCAACCGTTGCATGTTTTCTCGCACTTGGCAGCCGTTGCCTGTTTTCGCGCCCTTGGCAACTGTTTCACGTTTTCCTGCGCTTGGCAACCATTGCATGTTTTCTCGCCCTTGGCACTTGGCAGCCGTTGTATCTTTAGCGTGCTTACCCTCTCTCCTCTGCAGAGGCTCTAAACAACAATAAAAGAGAAAACGGGGGCGCAGTGAACGGGAGCGAGTTCCTTGCGCGCTTTCCTTTTTTCCCCTCTACCCGGCCTCCGCGCCCTTTTTTTTCCCCAAGCGTGCAGTCAAGGCGTGACTGTAGGAGGCCTCTGCAGAGGAGAGAGGTGCTTACCATTGGTTATGATTCTTAGTTGTGATTGGCTCGTTGTGGCCACAGTCATTGATTACATATTATGTTGGTTTTCAGTGGTTACAGTTTCAAGACTGTCGCTTCCCTAATCTAACAGAAGTCTTGTGTTTCCACAGGGTGCGGCCATTGTCAAAATGCGAAGCCCAAATTCCTAAAAGCTTCTGAAGCTTTTGTCGATGAACCTAACAAAGCGTTTACTGCTGTGGACTGCACACAGGATGGCGGTAAGTTAACTTCTTGAAGAAGGATCACAAATACAATGTAACCTAGATGACAACCACTATACAATACCCATGTCAGTTTGTCTCGGTTACCATTCACTCTTTTACTGAAACGACCTGAAGATTACGGCTGTTACAGAGAAAATTGTTTACAGCGAAATGAGCCATAATTACCAAACATATTACAAGCGCGGATTACATAGAGCGCGAAGGTCTGGTGGTAAATGGTATGAAGAATTTGCCTCTTGTTTCAAGACGTGGCTCAAGGTTGAAAAAATGGATTGGACTTGTTGTATCCAAGAAGGCTTTAAACCCACAAAAGAATTACGAAACTGTACGCGTCCTTTTCTAGAAAGTCCCAAAACGTTTCGGGCCAATTTCTGGCACGAGCGATAATTCACACTGTATCAAATGGCTTTTTGGGGCTTTCGAGAAACGCGCCGTTAATTAGGTAGTAGGGTTAAAACTGTCTTGTCTTCTGCATTTCTCCACAGATTTATGCGACAAACAGGGTGTCAACGGCTACCCAACGATCAAGTATTACAAATTTGGCACGTTAGTGGTTGAATACGATGGAGATCGAACAGAGAAAGATTTTGTGGTCTTTATGAAGGCACCTCCCCAGCCCCTCCCCCCTGATCAACCTGACAGTGGAGCAGAGGACACACGTGACGAACTTTAACTTTAAAAACTTCTGTTTACCTTAAATTCGCTTACTTTCGTAAGGATCAATTATCCAGTAAAAATTCGAGCACAAGCTGCCAGGAAACGAATCCAAGTTTACCTCCTGCCTTAAGTTGGTTTCTCAACTTCTGATTGGACAGTTGATCACGCGGAAGTGTACGAATTAATAATTAACAATCGTCAGACCATTACATTTACACCACATCATTACATTTCTTCACTTTTTTTATTGTATTCACGAGGCCTGCCGAATGTCCCGTATATCTTCGCGAAGATGTTCGGCAATACGTCAGCGTTGTTAGTCTAAAGAGGGTGCATATACGTTTACACCCCCTCACGTTACAATGTAACAGTTTTTTTTCGTACTGAAAGTTTTTTGTTGTTGCTAAAAAATTTAACTTGAAACAGGACAGAATATTTCACCCCAGTCTTCAGACATTAGTGCATCGATTTTTTGCCTGGCAAAGCAACGACTTTTAGTTTTAGAAGTTACTGTTTATCTTAGGAAGTCGTATTCTTAATCCATTATTTAAGCCCCGTTTATCTTCACAAAATGAGGATTTTTAAACGTGTGTTCAAAAGTCACTGCATATTTGAGTATAAATTTCCGGGAAATTTTTCTCGAAGAAGCTTCAAGCTTAAAGCTATTGCAAAGCAAATTATTAAATATATTTTGAACCAAATGTGAGACGAGTCAACACAGTAAAAATTATACTTTTCTTCAAATCTGCATTTCAATTTTCAACCGATATTTTCTTTAAGCTAGTGTCATTAAATCTCTCTCGTAGATCAAAATAAATGAAAATTTTGGAGTACATCTGGCCCTATGTCTTCTTGTCACCATGCCAAATTGCATTTCTTTTTGTTAAAGATCGTTAAAACAGGTAGCCTAGGGCTTAATGCAAGATCCGCGTTCGACACACAGGCTCGTCCCCATTCCCTGCTAATCTGTAAATCGGAAAGTCTGTCCACAACAGAAGCCAATCGTCGGACTGGTTTCCGATATGTTAATATGAGCTTTTAACCTTCCTATTGTGCCTAAGTAGGATAGGGCATTCTTAGCTGCAAAGTGAGGACGATGGAAACTAATTGTTTGGCCTCTATTTGAAGAAGAAACCCTAAAATGACCACCTGTCAGCGTCGTATCCAAGGGTGTTATGTACTGAGTTAGATTTAGTGCGAACGTTCCTCGGGGGTTTTGGAAATCCTACCATGCACGCCCTTGATAGATTGACAATGCTGTAATCTGCTGCCCCATCTCGGACTAAACGGTTATATTTTCTACCCCATTTCAGACCGGAAGTAAACAGTATGTGTTATTTTCGATCATTTTATACACTAGTCATAAAAAAACGAGGTTAGATTAGCTGACAGATACAAAGCATCTCCTACCAGTGAATAGGAAAAACGAAGAAACGAGTATTCAATTTTCAACCCAGAGGCACATACTTGTAACTGCAGCATCTATGATAAACTGACTCTATGAAAACAGGGAACAACGCTGCACAATTTAAACTTGTATGATCAAAGTACTCTTTAAAAAAATACTTTGGCCTTTAAGATTAATTATGTCTGCCCACAATAGAAACCTTTAATAGGTGACCAACATATTCATTGATTATAAGAAACTGAAATAGAATCATCAAAGTAACAACACTACCGACAGACAATATTGCAGGAGATAAATAGATAGTTTATTAAAAGTATTTACATAAGCAGTCTACTAAGGCTGTAGGCAAGAAGATTCACGAGACGCGATTAGCAGATTAGCAGATACGAAGCATTTGATACCAGTTAATTGAAATGTAACTTTTTGTTCAGCGACTCATACCTGTATTATCCCTCCCCTCCCTGGCTGCACTCCTCTCCCCTCCCGGATGCAAATGACAGCAATGTCACGGCATTTGATTTATAGCAGTTTTCTCCGAATCTGAAAACGGGAAAAAACCCCTAATTGATTATTCAAATGCACTTCCTTTCGACAGTGACGTTTAAATTCAGTTTGTTCAGCTCTGTTTTCTGAATGTTAGTTTCATGCCCTGAAAGCAAAACTTCCTTACTTGTATCTGAACATGATGTGACTGCTGTAAAATATATTTCCCTCGTTTGTTAGCTGGCTTCAGTGACAGCGATGTAACAGGTAGGTATTCGGTGTATTTGTTTTGTTCGCAGTTATCAAAATACATGAGTGTGTAACCAAGAGGTAGTTAGATGTGGAATAATGGTATTAGACAGCTTTGGTATATTTATCATGGGTCTATGGCGCAAGTCTTTTGGCTATTAAGTCTTGTATCAGTGTTCTAAGGGGTCGTGGGAATGGTAAAGAGACTCCTGTAAAGAGCCATTGCTGAATACTTAATCATACAGAATATTCATGCGTATTGTTATTGTTACAGATATTAGAATGTGGTAAGACAAAAAAAAAATTCAAAGCCATACTTCAGACCACGAAGAATTGTGAGTGTGGTACGCAGTTCTTCCTTAGACGGTTGGCGTCTATACTGGATTGTAAATTGTTCTGTGATAGGAAGAAGGTTGCACAGTTTCGGTTTCATTTCATTGAACATGTCTGTTCGTAAGAATAAATTATCATTTCAATCCAACAGCACATTCCCTTTGTATCCCTCCCCTCTCCCATCCCCCGCTGTGCGACCCATGCCTCCCGGGTTCAAATGACAGCAATGTCACGGCATATGATTATCAGATTTCTCCGAAATTGAAAACGGGAAAAACCCCTAAGTAGGCGGCCGTCGTGCCGGCTTACAAAATGGAAGTTGCATTCCTTTTGCATTCCTTTCGTCGCGATGCCAACAGAGACTATCTCCGAATGAAAAACAAAATAAACTAAAAAAATGAAAAATAAACTAAAAACTATTTACCAACCTCGGTTGACTATTTACATCAATCAGTAATTGCACAATCATTTAAAATAAATTACAATATTTTCTAAGAATAGAATTAAAACAGCGACACGTGTAGAAAACAGGCCTCAGAGGTTGAGACGACCCCCGGACTATCTCCGAGAATATGTTCTCACCTGAACTGAACTTATGCCTGGTTCAATTCTACCTGTTACCATCCCCCCCGGGCATACCCCCGGGGATTTGCAATTTTGTTCTCACTTGGCGGTCTATTCCCCACCCCCGGGCACGTAGAAAGAGACAGTTCCCCACCCCCGGGACTACTCATCGACCACAAATACCCGACGTTGTTTTGTGAACATGCAAAACACAGATTACGATATTGATTTCCGTACAATAGCAAAACCAGACGTTTTGACCGGAGGGTGTAAACTGCAGGTTGCAGGTTGCAGGTGCAGGTTGCAGGTTGCAGGTTGCAGGTTGCAGGTGCAGGTTGCAGGTTGCAGTTGCAGGTTGCAGGTTGCAGGTTGCAGGTTGCAGGTTGCAGGTGCAGGTTGCAGGTTGCAGGTTGCAGGTTGCAGGTTGCAGGTTGCGATTATATTTTTTTT
>Ga0126336_10001461_pt1 | contig 12349 bp, 6 predicted proteins | sample SidCmetagenome_FD_92530 | JGI IMG/M metagenome (GOLD analysis project Ga0126336, IMG submission 92530) | Coral microbial communities from El Islote,Puerto Morelos, Mexico - Siderastrea C C metagenome | ecosystem: Host-associated > Invertebrates > Cnidaria > Coral | place: El Islote,Puerto... | reverse complement strand
TTTTTTCAAAATGAGTCAGTTAAGGCTGTAAAGGCTCAGACTTTTCCACCAGGCGTGAGAAATGGGAACGCAGGCGTGAGTAGGCGTGAGATCGCAGTTTTCGATCCGCAGGCGTGACAATCATGCCTTAGGCGTGACACTTGGCAGGTATACAGGTACTCCAATTTAGGCCAATTTTCACTGTATAAACGAAAGCGGATTTGGCACTGCTTTGAGTGTCTCTGAATTGAGCGTCTGCGTTTACTGTCAATATCTATCTGGATAATTGATCTGGTTTGATATCTTGCGTATATTAGTCCCGAATAAGATAGGAATAAGTCGTCATGGTTATAGATACTTTTTTGCCAAAACACACGCAATAGTACAAAAGATCGACTGAAGGGCTTCAGTAAAAACTATTCATTTTGCTCCGTGGATACAGAACGTTAACCTCTGAACCGCAAGTTTATGATAAATTTCTTTTCTGAAAAAAAAAAGAAAAAAAAACAGCTGTTTAGAGAAATGGGGAAAAAGTTTCATTGGCACTTTCCCGTGTCCCCTTTGCAGTTACGCTTTCGGGATGTACATATACAAATACAAATATGCCACACTGTGTTGTTAAAAAGGGAGAAAACAGATAATTCATTCTCAATGGCGGAACATTTAAAATTTTCTCTATTTCATACTGGATACTGATCTAAATCTGTGGAAGATAGGAACAGCCGGTATGAGGTGCTAAAAGGTAAAATCAGTGATATTATAACTGCAGTCCATCAGTATTTTGCTTTAAAATTCGTGAAGGGTTTCTTCGTGGACAGGGCTTATGCAAACCACGAAATAAAAAAAAAACCTTCGGCTGTGAATTTTTATAGTCTTTTCTTTAAGGAAAGTAATAGTGATACATTAATCAAAGCGTTTGAAAAGCAGCCAGCAATTCGGATAGTTTTACGGGCTCAAAAATCATCCATGTTTCCATGCACGATCTTATATTGTGTTTCTAAAGTGAGTTTAAAGAGAACCCTTGAGCCAAAACGTGACGCTTGGAAGCGTTTAAACCTTTAAAACTCACACGGTTTGAACATCAGAAAGGTGCTTCATGCAGACCTTGAATTGCTAACCAAACTTTAGATCAATTTCAGACCAAATTTTTCTACCTTTGGAATTAACTAAAGTTCGTACCTTAAATGTTTGCTCTTTTATTAACAAGAATCTACGTCCTATTTTTTAATCAGTTAACAAGACACATTATTCCAGTCTGTGACAATTGCCGCGGTCCTAATTTCTCAGCAACCTAAATAACAAATAATTTTGTTGTCTGCACAAATTCGAGCGGTAATCGACTGAGTTTTGGGCGCAAAAACCTGCGGCGAAATGTGATGGAGCAAAAAGGACCACAAACACCCAAATCGTGAAGTCGATTTTTTGATTTTAGCATAAGCTTATATTATAAAACATTATTAAACAATTCCATCAATAGCTCTATAAAATTCTATTAAATAGTAACTCTGGAAATGTGGCTTCAGTAAATAGGATCTTCACAAAGCAGAATTTATGAACCGATCTTCAGGACTACGTGTAAGCTTTAAAATGATAAAATGAAACTGAAAGCCACGAATTTCGAAGCCATCTTTCATCGCAAGCGATAGGGCGAATAATCAACTTTTCACGGAACAATTTGCCGGTTTTGGGTTTCTACAGAAGAATCATTGAACGAAATAAAATATTTGTGGCAATTTTGCAAAAGCAGATGGAGAAGTTTTATTGAAATAACGTGAATATAAGACGAAAATTTTGACGATTAATTAAAGCGAAGTTGTCGTTCTCAAACAGTGCAGACACTGAAACAGAGGTTTTTCACTGATTCAAATCAAAAACAAAATGTCAAATTTCTGTAACAGGCGAACGTAACAAAGCAGATAGGCTACAAATATCAAAGACAATTATTCAGCACAAATCAGCACTTCATTGTTAACATTTTTCCGAGAGGCAAGTCTTGCTTTGTGTAAGCTCAAAATAGTTTTGATGATTGAAAGATTGTCAAGAGGTGGTGAACTCACCGATTTTTAGATAAAGACCCACATTTCACCTCGAATCAGCGTCACTTTGCACTGAACCTTGATTTCCGCGTTGTTTTTCTTTGAGGAAAGGGTAGAAGTTTTGTTTTTTCACAACCAGAAAAAGGGCAAATCGCACCGCTGTCAAATATCGACAATAGACTACAACAGGTATCGCTCGGTAAAACGAGTATTGGAGTCGACTTTTTTCTCCCGCTCTGTCGTTTTCCCGCGCTTTTATATGCTGGTAACTTGTTTAACCGGTTTGATATGAGTTTAACCGGGGGATAGTTAAACTAGGAATAACTCTGCTTTCAGGAGCGCCTTTTTATCCCTGGATTAGTTATTGTAGAGATAAGGAATTTAATCGTGGATTAATTAATCGGCTTTCCAGGAACCGGGGCCTGGGCTTGAAGGTTTAATTAACTTTTATAGTATTGCACTTGGTTGAAGTCATAGCTAGTTTTCAACGATAAATGTTTGGATTCGACAAAATTAAGCCAGTGTATTTGTCCCCTCTATCTTTATATGCGTTAGGTGCGTCGGTTGAAATAATTTGTCTGAGTTAAAGAGAGACTTTTCAATGTCCAAATAAATTCATTATCATGTGTGTAATTTACTCGGATATAGTAAAAGTCATTTACTCGGAACTTGACTTTGTTACTTTATCCAGAAAAAGCTTTCAAATCCTCAGGGCGTCCAAGATCCGAAACATATTTGCCTCATTTCTCAGTTGCCGAAATTCGGATAAGCCTTCTATTTGAGAAAAATACTATATTCTATCCACGAACAATTACAGCAACTGCTGGTTTTCACGTGACTTCATCAAATCCTAAATCGCGAGGTCTTCTGATTCTATATCTCCACCAGGTTGAATCTACTTACAAATATACCTTTTTAACAAGTTTCCAGCCCGGGATCGTATTTCGTTTCAAAAATACAACATCTTGAATTTCTGGCTTTTCACCCTACGTGACACCGACAAAGCTGTCTCAAATGCAAGAAAGGAATCTACTTGGGATTTGTAACGGTTTGGACAGTTGAAGTATTAGGAGAAACCATAATTTGAATGTCTGGTAGCTCACCAGAGAAAAGTAATCGCTCCTCCGAGGGACACCAACATGGCGTTTCCATACTGAGCTCTATAAATTTCCGTCAAGCGTTTCGCAAACAACTCAAACACGGAATACCACACAGACCTGAAACTCGGGGAAGTTGTTTATTTGTTAATCTTTTATAGCCTTCAAAATTCTTGGCCTCTTTCATCGACTGGTTTTGATTTCAATATTTTACGGCGTGACAGCGAAAACCGCCGAGAATTAATAAGTTGCTTTGAGGCATTAAGCGTGCTCCAATGTTTGCCCTATTTGGATAGACTCTTCTAGAGCTTTCCGATGTGTTTTCGCCTTTCAAATGGCGTATTTAGATCCGTGTTTCGTCCAAAACCATCTTGAAAATTGTTGTGTACAACAATTGGTTGCACCACCATTTTTTGCATTCCTTCAAATTAGCGAGGCAGATCCATTGCATCAACTGATCGATGTCCCAAAGAAACCACCGTCAACATATCAGCCCTCTCCCCTCCCCACCCTCATCTATCATTAACATACTAATCAATCGTCCAGTGACCTTCAGCAACCTACTACGACGAAGTTCCTTTCTTTCTGCATTGTAATGTACCGTACGTAAAAATGTAAATAAAGTTACATTTTTCAGACACGTAAATAAAGTTTCTTATGTTACAGGTACCCCAATTTAGGCCAATTTTCACTGTATAAACGAAAGCGGATTTAGCACTGCCTTGAGTGTCTCTGAATTGAGCGTAGGCGTTTACTGTCAATATCTATCTGGATAATTGATCTCGTTTGTTATCTTGCGTAAATTACTCCAGAAATAAATCGTTATGGTTATAGATACTTTTTGTGCCAAAACACACGCAAAAAGTACAAAAGATCGACTGAAGCGCTTAAGAAAGGAAAAAGTATCCATTTAACTCCGAGGATACACAACGTTAACCTCTCAACCGCAAGTTTATGACAAATTTCTTTTCTGAAAAAAAGGAAAAAAAAATGAGCTGCTTAGAGAAACTGGTAAAACGTTTCACTGGCACTTTCCTTGTCCTCTTTGTAGTTACACTTTCAGGATATACATATACAAATACAAATATGCCAAACTGTGTTGTTAAAAAGGGAGAAAACAGATAATTCATTCTCAATGAAGGAACATTAAAATTTTCTCTTTTTCATACTGGATACTGACCTAAATCTTTAGGAGATAAGAACAGACGGTATGAGGTGCTGGAAGGTAAGTCATTGTTATTATAACAGCAGTCCACCAGTAGTTTTGCTTTAAAAATCATGAAGGGTTTCTACGTGCACAGAGGCTTATGAAAATCACGAAATGAGAAAAAAACCTTCGATTGTGAGTTTTTATTCTTTCCTTTAAGGAAAGTAATAGTGATACATTAACCAGAGCGTTTGAAAAGCAGCCAGCAATTCAGATAGTTTTACGCGCTCAAATATATTCCGTGTTTCCATGCACGATCTTATATTGTGTTTCTAAAGTGAATTTTAAGAGAACTCCTTGAGCCAAAACGTGGCGCTTGGAAGCGTTTAAACCTTTAAGACTCACACGGTTTGAACAACAGAAAGGTGCTTCATGCAGATCTTGAATTGCTAACCTAACTGTAGACTTATTTCAGAACAAATGTTTCTACCTTTGGAATTGACCCAAGTTCGTACCTTAAATGTTTGCTCTTTTAACAACAAGAAGCTACGTCGTATTTTGTAATCAGTTAACAAGATACATTATTCCAGTCCGTCACGATTGCCACGGTCCTATTTTTTTTCAGAGCAATCCGTATCCATATTTTACAGTAAGAGTACAAGAACGAGCGAAGCGAAGGGGATGGAGACATTTGCGTCGAGAAAGGGGAGCTGTTAAAATAAACGGCTAAGCGTTTTGATCTCAACTCTCGTCTCTATTTAAAAGGCAAGAAATCGATATTTTCGCGTGCGTACATTGAAATTGTCATGAATGTGTATGGCTACTCATTCCAGTTCCTCCAGGTGTAAGACATTTTCTGATTTTAGTTTTGTGTTTTTGGAATTTCTTTAGGCCGAGGTACCCAATGCCGAAATATAACTACATTCAGTCACTGAACAATGCAACAGGAAATTTCCATACTTTCTGCGAAAGAATTTAAAAAAAAATCCAATCTTCGAACAGGAAATGATTACACTGCATAAGATAGAACCTTTGATATAAGTTAACAGAAGGTGAAATAAAAAAATGCGAATATGTGAAGTAATATATACAGGTAAAAGATTTGCTTTATAACTATAATACCTGCCTACAGATGCTCTGTGTTTTCTTGGCCAACTTAAACAAAGGACCACTGAAATAAAAAAAAAGAAAGATTTATTTATACCGTTATTTGTCACACAATCATTATCGTAAGTGGCTCTAATTACTTGCATTGTAATTACGAAAAACGTTAGCCACAGCTGTATTGACTTGGCGTTTAACAGAGGAGACGTGTAAGGTCGGCTTTGCACGTAACTATGCGTGCATTGGTGCATAAAGATTCTGAAATGATAAGGAAAGTTACTTCCGTTATTAGTTTTGTCTCCCCTCTCTCAGGGAAAAAGGATGAGAAAGATCCCAGCAGCCAGTCAATTTTTTTTCCTGTAATTTGCAGGCAGGGTCCCATGTTATGTTTTTCACAGGGGTTTCCCAGAGGAGTCGTGTAAGGTCGGTTTTGCACGCAGCTACCCGTGCATCGTTGCATAAGTTAATTCGGTTATTAGTTTTGTCTCCCCTTTCTCAGGGAAAAACGATGAGAAATACGCCGGCAGCCCGTCAATTTTGTTATTCTGTGATTTCAGGCAGGGTCCCATGTTATGTTTTCGACTGGGGAGAATCCAGAAACTGAATGAAACGCAAATGTCTGTTATTCTGACTTCACTGTCTTACACTAATAGTCAACGTTTATTATAGGTGTAATATTGGGAATAACAGGTATTCTTACAGTTCAGGGTATCAAAGCACTTTAGTTTTGTCAGAAAAAGAAACTCAAACAAACAAACAAACAAAACATACGTAGTGGTCCGTAACAACAGGTCTCATGTTAGTAGCAAACAAGAAAACCTGTGCTTTATCAAAGGAGGAGTCCAACAAGCTGGAGTCAGTTAATGGTTCATTAGTTACATGAATTCTTAACATTTTTCTGTTTTCGAAATTACAATAAAAGAAGAAAAATATAGCAAAATGAAAAACCGCAAGAACTTCAAACCAAACCGTAGTTCCTAGAATGTAACCAGCAAGAAATGCCATGCGTTTTATAAAATTGCGTTTCCTGCAAATTGCGTGACTACTTGTCGATAGGTGATCACCAACTTAACGCCTGGGCTTGAAGGTTGAATTAACCTTTTAAAGCATTACACTTGGTTGAAGTCTGGAATGTTTGGATTCGACAAATTAAGCCAGAGTAGACTCTAGCATTTGTGTTCCCTCTTTATATGAGCTAGATGCGTGAATTGAAATGATTTGTCTGAAATAAATACAGACTTTTCATAACCAAATAAATTCATTATCATGTGTGTAATTTACTCAGAAATTTACCTGTTTATTTTATTCAGAAAAGGCTTTAAGATCTTGGGCGTCCAAGACCCGAAGTGTATGCCTCATTTCTCGGTTACCGAAATTCGAATAAGCCTTCTATTTGAGGAAAATACTATAATTATTCTATCCAGGAACAATTACAGCAATTGCTGGTTTTCAGGTGACTTCATCAAATTCTACAATCATAAATCACGAGGTCTTCTGATTCTGTATCTCCACCAGGATGAAGATACTTAAAAATATACCTTTTCACGAGTTTCCAGCCTGGTATCGTATTTCGTTTTGTATACAGCATCTTGAATTTCTGGCTTTTCACCCTACGTGACACCAACATAGCGTCCGTGACAAAGCTTTCTCAAATGCAAATGAACCGGAATCTCCTTGTGATTTCACAGGCGGCCCAAACTCACGTTACGACTTGTAGTGTAATTTACATTCTTACCTTCGGTGAGGCGGAACGTGACCTTTGAGCGAGCCGGTATCGCGTTACAGGCGACCGTTAAAAGAGACGTTGTATGAGAATTAAAATACTAAGGTCTGCGAACGAGAAATAACAATAAATTTGAACTTTTGTTCAATACGCTGAATAAAAAATACCTTGGATGTATTCCTTTGTGTTTTGCCGTGTATTCATCGTTTTAGTGGATTTTAGGCTTCATTGCGTAACCACTGTAACTCACTTCATAAGACGAAGTCAAGGCTGGTCATTGCGATCTGGCAGGGATCCTGGACGAGTCGCACCAAAAACCGTTTTATTTCGCGGAAATTCGAATCCACTGCAATTTTTTCAGCCCCAGCCCAACAAGGAAACCTCCTCTTCCTCTCTGCGCTATCGGCTCGAAAAAAGCTTCATTCTTTCCGTTCCAAATCGAACCATTTGTGCCGCACTTTGGGACCCATCTGGCTTTCCTCTCAAGCCTGTGACCGCCTTTGCGCCTACCAGCTAATTTGCATTTGAAATTAGAGAGCTGCTTTCCCCACGGCCCCACGGGAGTAATATGAAGCTCAAGCTGTGAGAGATCGCGTGTCCAGGTACGTTAGAATTACATTTCCCGTTGCAAACGCTCGTTACGCTTACGCTTTTCAAATTTGAATTGGGTGATTGTGTTTGATCGTTGTAATAACGTACCTGGACACACGATCGTGGGGAAAGCAGCATAGTTAACTGGCCATTTTTGCCCGTGCACGGGTCGCGTAAGTGTCATTTGTCACGCTTCGTCTTATGAAGGGAGTTAGAGTGGTAACGCAATGAAGCCTAAAATCCACTAAAACGATGTACACACGGCAAAACACAAAGGAATACATCAAGGGTAAGTATTTTTTATTCATTGCATTGAACAAAAGTTCAAATTTATCGTTATTAGCGTTCGCAGACCTCAGTATTTTAATTCTCATACAACGTCTCTTTTAACTGTCACCTGTAACGCGATACCGACTCGCTCAAAGGTCACGTTCCGCCTCACCGAAGGTAAGAATGTAAATTACATTACACCTCGTAACGTGAGTTTGGGCCGCCTGTGGTAACATTCCAAATTCTAGGCCCCTTTGCGTCACACCCGAGAATCCGTGAAACCGAGAATTAATTAGTTGCTGAGAGCCATTAAGCGTACTGCAATGTTTGCTCTATTTGGATAGAGTCTTCTAGAGCTTTCCGATATGTTTTCACCTTTTAAATGGCGTATTTGGATCCCTATAATGTCCAAAATCCTCTTGGAGATTGTTGTGCACAACAAAATCAAAACCACCGTCAAAATATCAGCCCTCTTACCTACTCACCCTCATCTATCATTAACATTCCAATCAATCGTACAGTGACCTTGAACAACCTACTACAACGAAGTTCCTTCATTTCTACATTGTAATGTATGTGAAAATGTTACAGGTACTCCAGTTTAGGCCAATTTTCACTGTATAAACGAAAGCGGATTTAGCATTGCTTGGAGTGTCTTTGAATTGAGCGTCTGCGTTTTCTCTCAACATCTATCTGGATAATTGATCTCGTTTGTTATCCTGCGTATATTAGTCTGGAATAACATAGAAATAAATCGTAAAGGTTATAGATACTTTTTTTGCCAAAACACACGCAAAAGTACAAAAGATCGACTGAAGCGCTTGAGAAAGGAAAAACTATCCATTTTACTCCGAGGATACAGAATGTAAACCTCTCAACCGCAAGTTTATGACAATTATTTTTTTTGAAAAAAAGGAAGGAAAAAGAGCTGCTAAGAGAAACTGGTAAAACGTTTCATTAGCACTTTCCCTTGTCCCCTTTGCAGTTACGCTTTCAGGATGTACATGTACAAATACAAATATGCCACACTGTTGTTAAAAAGGGAGAAAACAGATCATTTATTCTCAATGGCGGAACATTTAATATTTCCTCTTTTTCATACTGGATACTGATCTAAATCTGTAGAAGATAGGAACAGCTGGTATGAGGTTCTAGAAGGTAAAATCAATGTTATTATAAACTTGAAATTTTCAAATGTTTGGCGTTTTCTTCGGCAACTCAAACGAAGGACCACTGAATGTGAATGCACCTTTAATTTGCTACGAGTAACAACAATATGTAGTCCACCAGTATGTTGCTTAAAAAATTGTGAAGGGTTTTTACGGGCAACCACGCGTGCAGAGGCTTGTGCAAACCACGAAATAAAAATAAAAAATGAAGAAAAAAAAGGAACTTGCGGTTGTGGGCTCTTAGTTTTTTGTTTAAGGAAAGTAATAGTGATATATCAATCAAAGCGCTTTAACAGTAACCAGCAATTCAGATCATTTTACGCGCTCAAAAATATTCCGTGTTTCCATGCACGATCTTATACTGTGTTTCTAAAGTGAGTTTTAAGAGAACCCTTGAGTCAAAACGTAGCGCTTGGAAGCGTTTAAACCTTTAAGACTCACACAGTTTGAACAACAGAAAGGTGCTTCATGCAGACTTTGAATTGCTAACCAAACTTTAGAATTGCAAGACAAACTTTTTTGCAGTGACAGTACAAAATACGAGCGAAAAGGATGGAGACATTCGCTTCGAGAAAGGGGAACTGTTAAAATAAACAACTAAGAGTTTTGATCAAGGCTCTCGTCTCCATTAAAAACTTATGTTTAAAGGCAAGAAATCGATATTTTCGCGTGCGTACATTGAAATTGTCATCAAAGTGTATGGCTAAACCTGTTTATGTGGTTAAGAATACTCACCCAGTTCCTCTTGGTGTAAGATATTTTCTGATTTTAGTTTTGTGTTCTTGAAATTTGTTTAGGCCGGTTACCCAACTGCCGAAATATAATAACCTTTTTCACTGAACAATGCAACAAGAAATTTTCATACTTTCTGCGACAGAATTGAATCCACTCTTGAAATTGGAAATTCTTACATTGCATAAAATAAAATCTTTGATACAGGTTAATAGAAGGTGAAATAAAAGAAGGCAAATATGTGAAATAAAATATCTAAAGGTGAAATAAGTGTTTTTATAACTGTGTTACCTGCCTAAGATCTCGGTGTTTTCTTGGCCAACTCAAACAAAGGACCACTGAAATTAAAAAAAAAAAGAAAGATGATTCATGTATACCTTTATTTTGTTACAGGATCAATATCATGAGCACCTCTTAACTGTACTTGCATTGGAATAATAATAAATTGACGTTTAGCCACAGTATTGCTTTGGCGTTTAACAGAGGAATCGTGCATGGTCGGTTTTGCACGCAACTACGCGTGCATTGGTGCATAAAAACAATGAAATAAAAAGGGAAAGTTATTTCGGCTGTTAGATCTGTCTCCCCTCACTCGGGTAAAACGATGAAAAAGATCCCAATTGCAACAGCTCGTCAATTTTATTATTCCGTGATTTCAGGCAGAGTACAATGTTGTGTTTTTCACAAGGGGTTGCCAGAAAACCACCCTAGTAGCAAAACGTGGAACAGGCTAGAATCCAGAAACTGAAACGTCTGTTAGTCTGTTACAACTTCACTGCCCTACACCAATATATAACGTCTATTAGGTATAATATGGACGCGGGGAAATTGTTTATTTGTTAATCTTTTATAACATTCCAAATTCTGGGCCTCTTGTTCTTACTTACTTAACTCACTGACTGGTTTAAATTTTAACATTCCACGGCGTGACAGTGAAAACCACTAATCAATTAGTTGCTTTGAGCTATTCAGTGTACTCCAATATGCTTGGCCTTTTTGGGGCGAGTCTTTCAGAGCTGTGCGCTGTGCATCAATGCGCGCGTAGTTGCCTGCAAAACCGACCTTACATGATACCTCTGTTAAACACCAAAACAAGACTGTGCCTTGGCTAACGTTTTTCATAATTACAATGGACGTATAAGAGGCACTTAAGATGTTGTTCTTGTAACAAAATTAAGGTATAAATGAAGCATTTTTAAATTTTTAATTTCAGGGGTCCTTTGTTTGAGTTGGCCAAGAAAACACTAAGGATCTGTGGGCAGGTTATACAGTTTTAAAAAACATTTCTTTTACCTTTAGATATTTTATTTCACAAATTCGCCTTCTTTTAGTTCACCTTCTATTAACCTGTGTCAAAGGTTCTATCTTATGCAATGTAAGAATTTCTAATTCCAAGATTGCACTTAATTCTGTCGCAGAAAGTACCTAAATTTCTTGTTGCATTGTTCAATTTAGGGTTCGAACTGCTTAGATCAATTCCAAGGGCAGAAAATTTGGTCTTAAATTATTCTATAGTTAGGTTAGCAATTCAAGGTCTGGATGAAGCACCTTTTTGTTGTTCAAACCATGTGAGTCTTAAAGGTTTCAAGCGTCACGTTTTGACACAATATAAGATCGTGCATGGAAACACGGATTATTTCAAAGCGCGTAAAACGAACAGAATTGCTGGCTGCTGTTAAAGCGCTTTGATTTATATTCATTATTACTTTCCCTAAATGAATAAAAGCCACACAACCGGTTTTTTTCTTATTTCGTGGTTTGTATACGCCTCTGCGTACACGTTTAAGCAAAATACTGGTGGACTGCATACTGTTGTTGATCGTAGCAAATTAAAGTGGCATTCACATTCAGTGGTCCTTCGTTTGAGTTGCCGAAGAAAACGCCCAACATTTGAAATTTTAACGTTTATAACAACACTGATTTTACCTTCTAGAACCTCATACCAGCTGTTTCTATCTTCTACGGATCGAGGTCAGTATTCAGTATAAAATAGAGACAATTTTAATTGTTCCGTCATTGAGAATGGATTATCTTTTCTCTCCCTTTTTTAATAATAATAATAATAATGTTTATTACTTCTATAGCGCTTTTTACATTTAGATATGATCAAAAGCGTGTACGTACGTCCTCTTTGCAGTTATGCTTTCGGGATGTACATATACAAATACAAATATGCCACATTGTGTTCTTAGAAAAGGGAGAAAACAGATAATTCATTCTCAATGGCGGAACAATTAAAATTTTCTCTATTTCTCAGTTCAGCATAATGGATACTGATCAAAACCTATATACGTTAGAAACAGCTGGTATGAGGTAAATTCTTCAAATCTTTGGTGTTTTCTTCGGCAATTAAATTAAACAAAGGACCACTGAAACTAGATATGAATAAGGGAATAAAATGACTTTTTGAGGGAATATTGTTTATTTGCGCCCTTGTAGTGTCATTTGTGGCCCTCGCGCTTCGCGCTCGGGCCACAAATGACACTACAAGGGCGCAAATA
>Ga0126336_10001460_pt1 | contig 12350 bp, 7 predicted proteins | sample SidCmetagenome_FD_92530 | JGI IMG/M metagenome (GOLD analysis project Ga0126336, IMG submission 92530) | Coral microbial communities from El Islote,Puerto Morelos, Mexico - Siderastrea C C metagenome | ecosystem: Host-associated > Invertebrates > Cnidaria > Coral | place: El Islote,Puerto... | reverse complement strand
GCCTAAACAGAGTAATATCGCCCAAAATGGCCCCCAGAAGCTCGGAAAAGCGGCAAAGACACAGCAAACACACAACAGGTAAGGTTTGCAAACTTATTTTGATGTTTAGGTATTTTCCACGGAAAACTGCCGATTATTTTCAATCGAATTGATCAGCTCCACACAAACCGGTTCTCGTGTTACGCTTTTGTGACCTGTGCTTATAAAAGGACATATATCCTAGGTTTCGCCAGTTTGAACATTTCAATAGACTCTAGAACGTCGCATGAAAGTTTAGAAGGATATCTTCGTCCCCCTTGACTGAACGCCTCACATGTACCGAACGTTTCATGATGTCGAATGATACAATAAACTGCGCCAGGAGTTGCAGGAGCTGCTGTCACGTTGAGTTGCAGGAGCTGCTGTCACGTTGTCTAGTCACGTTGATTTGAATTTTAGAGTTTCCATTCACGCGTGACGTGGATCAACTGTAACTTCGATCTCTGAGCCCCGGGTAAACAAATGCACATGTTTGAAAACATAAGAGAAGATCATTTGCTTGAGTGATAGGCAAAACGCTGGTCGGTGGAATCGTCCAGAACTCTTACTTTTGTTGAGCTAGTGATTGTATTCAAGATGATGCTCAAGTTTGCAGCAGTATGAAAAGGTGGAGATGGAGACATTCAGAGGCAAGTCACATTGCGGAGAAATTTATCCTTTGTTTCCAAAAGTGTTCGTGGAGTATTTTGTACGTGACAGGAAAGCAACCAATTGATTACAATTTATAGTTTCTGAAAAATCCAAGCTGTTTTGGAGTACCCTGGAGTGTCCTGAAAAGTTACCAAATCTAAGTTTTATGTTTTCAGTGTAGGCAACATATTATTGCTTTTATGCATGTCATCTCATCTGTTGATGTGTATATATTTGAAAATATAATCATGACTGATATGATGACTGTTGTTATATTATTGCAGTATTTTTAGTTTATGGTCAATATAAAAAAAGAAAATCTCTAGTGTCAGCTAGACGAATTATGTATCAGGCAATTCCAGTTGTGATCGTTTCCTTTGTGGGCATAAAGCATGCTTTGTTCAACCCGCAGTAATCATCACACCTTGGAACTGACTGATTCACTTCAAGTCTGTTTGGTGTTATATAAGTAAGTTGAATGTTAATAATAAGATCTGGGCATGAGACCTTGTTTTGGTGGTAAGGCCCACGGTCTAAAAAGTGAATGTGTGATGGCTGAGGCTTCACTACCTGGGCGAATCAAATTTAATTTGTATCATTGACCAAAAGAGGGTGTGGGGGCAGAGGTCTTACAAAGGACAACTCGTGGTCCTCGAGGCTACTGGTTGGGCCAGGGCTAATTAGAATACACCCTTAACTTACCTAGAAATTGCCCTTAAGTTGCCTAAAATCGCCTTAAGTCGCCTAAAATCGCCATAATGCTTTGGCGAATTTTGCTTAAGTCGCCTAAAATCGCCTAAAGTGGCCTTAAGTCGCCCAAAGTTACAGCGACTTAAGGTCCCAGAGTAGGCCTCGATGTGACGGCGTATTCCACAGTTTGTACCTAGACTTCTGATGGTAAATCAGAGTTTATCTCTATAAATTCGCATTTGCTTGTTTACTAGGTAGTAAGATTACCATGTTCGCACAATTACACGGGCGATTCGCGACATCACTTTGTTTACGTGAATTTATTTTCCTCGACCTTTTGTCTCATCTATAAAATTCTGAATGTATGTTAAGCTCAGGGCTCTCTATATTTATTAAAAAACTTTCATGTAGCGTTATGTGGGCTTTTCTTTTAGAAGGGAGAGCTTATTATCATAGGATTTATTATTTTTAGGTGTAAAATCTTTCTAACTACAATTCAGGATACTGCAACAAATCTGTGAACATAACAACAACAAACTCAACCCATATCGACGAGAAATAAAAGCAAGAGTAAGAAACAGCTGACGGACCCCAACACGACAGACATGTGAAACAGTTGAATTTGTTGTATTATCGGAAGGATTTCAGTGTTTGTGATTTGGAATAATTGGGCCTGATTTCTTCAGCTTCTTGATCAATTCTCAATTGTGAGACGGCTTCCTCTTCGGTAGCGAGAGGCTCTAAACTGTCACCGTATGGCTAACTTCTGCGAGTTCGCCGACTTCGCCAAAAAAAACGTTGTTCTTAATCGCTCTCAAAAGAACTGGACGACAAATTCGACGGAAAACACATCCATATTATGCGATGTTTGGCTCTCTATTTTCGACTCTTCACTATACTCTTCTCCGGCCTTTGTTGTGGCGATGGTTGAGACTTCTACTTCACGAGCAAAATTCACGTGGTTAGAGATAAGACCGCTTCCATGAAATTCGCGGGCTTGTCTTTTGCGAACTGAGTAATGGCGGACGTACGTGTTTAACGCGGTTTTCGGACATATATTCCTGGGCCGTGTAAGCATATATCGATCTAATTTATCGCGATTCATATAATACGGCATCTATTGAACAGGTTGAAGTTTAAAAAAGTTAAAACAAAACAAGAAATTTTCATCGCCAAACGTTCGTTACAGATCTTGGGGACGAGAGGGCTCTGAACAACGATAAATCCTCACTAAAGACAATATCTGCGGCAGCAATGTATCGCTCTAAAGCCTTCACAGGACAGGTTTCCTTATCTGATCGAGCGGTTGCAATATACGCCCCATCACGTAATTGGTCTGTCTTGGAAAATTCTAAAAATATGGACACATAAGTAGGGAAAAAACTTAATGTCACAAGCCCTTAAGGCACCCAACTCGCTGAAACGGAATAAAAAAACCAGCATTGCCTACAAGACATAAAGATAAGGAAGGAGACTTACCTGGAATCCTGGAAATAACAAGCGCCTTCAACATTTCAGGAGAGATGGACTCTTTCTACGATTTAGGTTTCCCCAGAATCCTTTGAGAAGTAGCTATTAGGGAAGAAACCATAGGATGCTCGGACATCTTTGGCAAACCGGCCAGCTGTTGAGCCCAGTCAATACTGTAGACGGCATTGAGGACTGCAGAAGGAGAATTTGCTTCAAAGATGAGGCACTTCAAACAGGCTGCGACTTGGAAGGAGTTGGCAGGTATATGGCAGAGATAATAAGACGAAGCCCGAAGTTTCCATCGCTTAAAGCCAGCCAAGTAAGTACGTATAGTGCCGTATGCTTTCGAAGCAACCGCGGTTTCCTTCACACAAGTAGCCAGTGGCTGCCGATGATCAGGGATTTAGACCAGGAATTCGCACCATATCTCCTACTGAAATACATCTAGAAATAAAATAAAACTAACAGGGAAAATAACAAGAACCCAAAGGAATGAAACCATAAAAATTTAACAAGTCACACACACACACGAAATAATCAAAACAACAACAAAGAAAATTGTAAACAAAGCATCTACTTAAGCAAAGGAGAAAAAACCTATTCATAGGCACAAAAGTTCCTTAACTTCTCGGACACGAAGAGTCCCTTACAGTTCGGGCACAGGTCGTCACCACAATTCGAGCACTAATGACCTCCCTCTTTACTTTTTTTTTTATTCGGGCACAGATGGTCCCTTAACATTGTGGGCACAGATGGTCCCTTTACATGGCGGGCAAAGATAGTCCCTTCATTTTGTGGGCACAAATGGTCCCTTTACATGGCGGGCACAGATGGTCCCTTCATTTTGTGGGCGCAGATGGTCCATTCTGTGGGCACAGATGGTTATGGGCACAGATGGTCCCTTCATTCTGTGGGCACAGATGGTCCCTTTACATGGCGGGCACAGATGGTTCCTTCATATTGTGGGCACAGATGGTCCCTTAACATGGCGGGCACAGCTGGTCCCTTGAATTACGGGCACAGATAGTCCCTTCGTATAGCAGGCACAAAAAGGCCCAGTCAATCTGATGCCAAAACACAAAACAAAGCCTTAAACTACGAAAACCAAAAGATGCTCCTGAACCATGGGTACAGCTGGTCCCAGAACTGGCAATAAAGGCACCTGAAGAAAATAAATAGATAAGTAAAACTGAAAATAAATAGCCATGTAAATATATGTGGAAAAAAATAAATAAGAAACACAAAAAGCTGTAAAATGAAAGCTAGACTGAAGTACAGTAGCCTCCAGCGAATAGCACCAAGAGAATGAATAAACTTCCAAACAGACCTTAAGTACTCTTACAATTCCCTTGATAGTCACATACCAACGAGAGCACATTTTTCCGCTAATTTGCAAAACGCGAAAAAATTCTACTCTCGTTTAAAGACGGCCTATCAACCTAACCCACCGTGCGTAACGCAAGAACAAAACAATAAACACATACTTATTGTGTGTCGCGTGCTCACTGGAGGCCGCACGGCCCAATAGTACAAAGAAAGCTGGCGGCGCTAAAAAGAAAAAACAGGTTAATAACAACAGACACAAATAGAATACCTAACACTCAAAACTGATTCTCAATGCAAGCATTCGAAAAACTCAAGATTTGGTAGATTTTATTATTAATTTTTGTTATTGATTTTTATACAATGTGTAGATATATTTTTCTAACATTACTGTTAATTAATTTTATTGTGTCCGCAAGCTATTTTTTTATCTATATATATTTATTTCAACACCAATTGAAACATGCCGAGACATCGACCTGGAACGAAGGCTTCTTTAACAATAGATGAATCCATCCAACTGAACGACCAAGTCGTTGAAGTGACCGCCATTATAAATCATGGGCCAAAATGAAGCAGAAGGCCAAAGGAGAATAGTGAGAGTGGTAGAAGCTTTGCAGTTACGAAGATCTAGATGAAGCAAAACTCGAGGAATGAGGCAGATAGGCGGGCAAATATAATTATTCTCACCAGCCCAATCCATAACGAACACATTAACATCTTCAGATCCGGGATTCCAATATCAAGGATTAAACCAGTAAAAAGTTTGTAATGCAAATAATTCGCGAAACGATCAACGGTGATCTTATAGAAAGTTGACCACGAAAGACCCAATCGTGAAGGGTCGTAAATCCTATCAAGGAAATCAGCTTGACTATTCTCACGGATCTAGGAATCCATTTCATCTCGATCGAGATACTGACTGTAATTAAGACTTACTACTGCCGAATGAAATTATCCTGGGCACCTTATGATTATCCGTGAATCCCTTGACGACAAAAGCCTGACAAACGATCAAACAGGATAACAGAACAAATTTGACTGCCAAAATCTCTCTAAACGTAAGACTGGTATCCTGACCAAGATTCAGAAAACAAATTCTTGACCACGCTGGACCAAGAAACCGCCAAAACCAGTGACACTATTAAACGTCGGAATAAATGATACCAACCAAACTAGACTTTGGGATTATCTGTCTACCATAAATAGCATCAATCTTGGTGATCCAAAACGAAAGTTCCCGGCGAATCTCAGAAGAAATACACAATAAATTATCCCTAGATGATCTCTGTTCGATCGCTAAATAGCGACTCCCAAAGACTTCAACTTAAGAATATGGCAATCGGGAATGAAAAAACATCCATAAGTCAAAATGTAGAACTGATTCAGAACCAAGGAAGGTTAATTTCAGTACTGGCACCCAACATGATTTTTCATCATTGGAAGTGAAACCTGATGAGGCGAGATCCTAGCTGACGAACCTTGATGTTAAGCCAAGAGAGGATAAAGGGGTGGTTAAGCTTAAAAGCACTATCCCCTCCGAGACCATCGCGGTCTAAATAAACTTAAGTCAAATGACCACTTCTTTTCCAATCCTTGACTAACTGACGCATAACAGTACTGTGGCAAAGACATACGAAGCGGAGATCACATAACAAGACTTCAATTCGGTAGAATTTTATAATCCCTTCTGCATAAGGTCACTTGAAAGACAGAAACTTCTTGTGTTGATCGCAAAATGTCAATATGATAAGCCGACTTGAGATAGAAAGAAAATGTGAACATCCCGGGAGAAAAATTCTGGAGAACTGATCCTTAAAGTCTTCGTGTCTGACATTCTTCTTGACGATAAATCTAACTTAAGACGAAGTTTTTCTCTGACGACTGCTTAACAACATGCAAGGTATTGCAAAAATCAGGATAACTAATACCTCCCTGATACAACCACGGACAAGCAACTCATGAACGGCCCTCAACAAAAACTTCACATGCCGAACCGTGAAAAACCTAGTGTCAATAACATAGGGCAATGGCGACTCTAGAAAAAATAATTTTGTAACCATGCTCAATTAAGCCAGGAACAAAAGCTAACTGAAGCTTAATTAACATCACACCAAAAGGGGAAAAAACTCAAAAGTAATTTACCTTGAACAAAACTAGAATCGTCAACACCTTGTTCAAATTTGTATTGATCCATGAAATCAAGATGTCAAATGATCTGCTGGAATTGCTGAAAAAACCACCCTTGGGAACGAAAATAATTAGCACATGGAGTGACAGCGCAAACGCCACTCCCAAACCTAGAAGAATCAAGGGAAGAAGACGACATTGAAAAGGCAGGCTTGAGCTAGATTTATGCTTTTTTCTTGAAGAACCTTGATATTGGTAGCGGCTTTTTTTTTCTCCGCCTTTTTAATTTTTGAGGCTTCAGCGTCATTGACAGCTAAATCGTCAGCAACATACTCTTGAACCGTAGCCCATCTAAAATCAGACTTTTATGTTAATTCGACAATTTTTGTCTATTAGTAATCAACGAAATACCTCTGTTCAGCTCCTTCTTTACTTTCGAAATGTTCCCACCTGCGCTTTGAGGGCTGATACGTTTCTCTTGACCACCTTCTGGTTGAACTTGAATTGTTGGTCGTTTCCTTTCTTTTTGAAGACCTACGAATCTGGCTGAAATTCGGACGCAATCTACGATGCCAAGTCAGACTGCGCTTTGAATAAACTACTTTGAAGATCTTGGATTTGGGTGTTTACAGCCGTAAGAATAGCATCCTTACGAGCATTTAAAAAAGCAAGGACAGCCGGAGAAACAGCGCCAGAAGAATCACAACAAGCAATGCCAGAAAACTTCAGGTTCACAACCATCCATAAAGCATACGGGAGAAACGCAAAAGCTTTAAAATGAAAGCTAGACTGAAGTACAGTAGCCTCCAGCGAATAGGACTAAGAGAATGAATAAACTTCCAACCAGACCTTAAATACTCTTACAATTCCCTTGATAGTCACATACCAACGAGAGCACATTTTCCTGCTAATTTGCAAAACGCGAAAAAATTCTAATATTGTTCTCAAGAATCGCTTAATGACTTTCTGAGCATATCTAGACATCGTTTTATTGCTTTATGTAGCTCTAAGCATCTTTCACCCTTCTGAAGATCTTTGCAGACTAGTGAACTTGCTATTTTTAAGAGCTTCTTTATTGTTCAGTATCGATATAGTGAGACTGAATTTTTCCGAATTATGAAGAGGAAAAAGGTTTTTCGAATTTTTCTCTTTCAACAACACAACAACTAGGAGTAGAGGTTTTTTTGGCCATGAGAGGAGTTTATTTCTAGACCTGAAGATATGCGAACAGGCTACATCAAGAGGAGAAATGAACCTCTCTGCAACCTCATCTTACAAGTATCTCTAAAATTAAGAAATCTAGGGGGTGGGTTTGAAAGAAAATTAGTGCGTATTATGAGAACGCGTTGGGAAACTAAAACCTAACAACCTAGTAACCTTCGATGAGGGGTGTTTCATGTGGAGGATGGCAATTAATCCCTTCGCGAATGAGTTGCCTAATGGAGAGCAATTTGCCCCAAGAACAAAGTATCAATCAGACCGAAGTGTTTGCGGGAGTTTTGTTTTTCCAAATTCTTTCTCTTTTTCGGTTTCTAGATGATATCAGTTAACGATCTGCGTTACGGCAAATTGTATGTTTTCTTTATTTTTTCTCTATTATCCCGTTCGATCCTGAAACAGCAGGTTATGAGCAAAACGGATTTCAAGACTGGACTTGCAAGTTTGAAGTACTGGCGTTTATCCCAGTAATAGAAATATGGTTTAAGTTGACTGTTTAACGGAATTAATTCTACAGAATTGAGTTGTAAATGAGCATTTATAGTCAACAAGCTTTTTGTACAGAAACGTAAGACTCGCACAGAGATTTTTTTTCTCATCATACTATCTGAAAGGTTTATGTCAACGTTTTCTGTTCATTACAGCTTTTAAGTAGGGTTTCAATTCATTCAGTCGCTATGGCTACAAGATTTGCGCACGCATCTACTTGAAAGGTGACGGCATGGGCAGAGGAACACACATCTCTGTGTTTTTTGTTGTCATGTGATGACCTTTTAGACAGAAGGTCACATTCATGTTATGGATCGATATCAGTACATTAAAGTGACGATTTCAAAGGGAAAGGGTCGTTTCAGTCTAGTCTAAGTATGACCGAACTGAAAGTGAAAAAAAATTGTTCCAGTGTAAACATGATCTGGGAAACATAATCCTATGGATACATGGGGTGTAGTTCGAGATAGTCTGGATCGAGACAGCTCTAGGGGGCCTACAGCGGGGAGTGGGTTAACATTTATTTCCCTTAATCCTGCTATGTAACATTTTCAAATCATTCTATTGTTTTGTTGTTAGGACTAAAACCTGACAGTGACCCTTCCCAGTCCACCCGGTTTGTTTCCATAAACGAGAAGGTGATTCTACAGTGTCCTGTGGTAAACGAAGTTGTTAAATTGGATGGCGAATATGACATCGTGACATGGTACATTTGCACATCCAAAGGAAGGTGTAATCACCCAAATTCAACATGGAAATGGCTGAGTGGTATGAATAAACGAGGAAAAACAAAGAGTGAAAGAGAAGGAATGCGTATTTTCAGGAATGGCTCTCTGCATATCAACAAAGTGCGTCCAAACGACGTCAGCAAGTATATGTGTAGGGTGACAAGAACCAACTATAAATCGCCATTGGTTTATTTTGTGACTTTAAAAATTAAAGAAAACGGTAGGGATTACCTTATATATGCTTAGAATTATTTAATTATTATTAATTTATTTATTTATTCTTTTTCATTTTAATTTTTATAGTTTTGGAGATTTGATCTTTTGGTTAACGGGTCCAGGGCCGGACTCCGCATTCTCCACATTCTCTCCCTACCTCTTACTACTTTTAACAGCAACTTAATTTAGTGATTATATATTTTCCTTTCGAAGATTACTACTTAGTTTAGCTCTGTTAAACGTTTTATTTATACGTTTTAGTAATTTTCGACACTTTCTGAACAAATGTTAAACTTAGTGAGCACTCTGCAATTTGCGTTTTTCGCTAAATTAAGTAGTCGCTAATAATAATAACCTTAAAGGGATTATGTCACGCTGTTTTAGTATCTTTTTAAAAAGCTTAAAACATGTGTCTTCGCATCAGTTGAATTCCAAAAATAATGGTCTAGTTTTGTTATTAAAGACTATCTTAAAGCACTGAAACTGTTTCCTGTCGTCTGTTGCTACGGATGGCAAGGATGGAAATGGATTAAAACTTGAAAAAATTGGGCCAATTTTTTTATGTTTTGATGCTATGTCTTCAAAAATCACCAAAAAAATTTATAATGGTCAGCTCTCCCTGATAAAATTCATTTGATATCTTCCTCATAGTTTTACGGGAGCATTTTGTGTATGGGTAAAGGCACTGAGTTATGCACATGCAGAATTGACCTAAAAGAGCATTTAATCCTCGTGACGTAGCCCCTTAAAGGTAATAGAATGGCGGGTCATAACTGCGGTGAACTAACTGATCCCAGTAAGCTAGCTAGGGATCGGAGATGGGATTACTTCTTTTAGTCGATTAAAGCTACAGATGCACCGGCGACTACAGCTTAGCGTCCTTTCAAATACTGTTGACTTTTGTTCACGTATTTAAGTTTGATTTTAATGTCAGTGTCTTTAGGTAACCAGACGAAAGCATCAGCAGCAACAAAAGAACCCAAAGAACAAGACGGTCGGTGTAAAGGTGGTAAGTGCAAGTTACAAAATTGAGATAATTGTTTTATTTCCAGTAGCAAGAGGTAGCTGCCGCAGGAAGGGCAGCTCTGTAACCTTTGTCCCTAAAGTCAAGTTTAAGTTACCCGCCGAACATAACAAACACATTTCTTTTAATGAAGGATGGCGCCGTCCTTTGCTGTAGTTTTCGTTTATGCAACAACATCACCATCACCATCACCATCATCATCATCATCATCATCATCATCATCATCATCCTCCTCCTCCTCAACATCATCATCATCGTCATCATCATCATCCTCCTCCTCCTCCTCCTCCTCCTCATCATCATCATCATCATCATCATCCTCCTTCTCCTCCTCCTCCAAATCATCATCATCATCATCATCGTGATCGTGATCGTGATCGTGATCGTCGTCGTCGTCGTCATCATCATCATCATCATCATCATCAGCAGCAGCAGCAGCAGCATTTCTATTCTTTAATCTGACCTGCTTTCAGTTCCCTGGCTCTGCCATTCTCGCCCAGAAAGACTTTGCTCACTTCTCCAGTAGTTGCATCTAGAAGCTCACCTCCTATCGTGTCCCTAATTCAAGGTGTTAATTTTCGTTTTCACAGGTTCTGACCAGAGTGTCAATTCCGAAGGAACAGCAAAATACGTTGCGGCTATAGGAGTCCTATCAATCCTTCTTGTTGCCGCAGCTGGATACGTATTGTACCTAAAGCGAATCCTTTTCAGGGGTAACTGCAGTTTTTGCTGTGATCGCGAGGCAGCCTCTGGCTCACAAGCTTAATGCCTGCTACAACGTCTCGTCTCTTTTCAGACTTTGGAGTGATTGCAGAATTCCCCGCAACTCCCACGTGACGTGTCGGGACCCATTCTCGTCCCCAGCGCCCAGACCAAGAGGATCGTGGACTCTGGGGACGAGAATGGTCGGAATTCTTTGTAAAAAGGAGGAAAAGCAATAGGGACCATTGTTATTCAATGAGATGCAAATGAACTGCGGGGTATTGTGCAATCTTGCCAAGACTTTAAATGGCAAATACTCAAACTCAAGTTTTAACAGAAACAAAAATAACCGTGATGGAGGTTTGGATGCTTCGTATTTTAAAATAGCTGGACTAGGTTCTGCTAGTTTATGCATTCCCTTCCTAATTTTTATTGGCTTTTTAAAGAAATTATTCAATGCCGAAACACCTTGTTCTTGTTACGTCAGAGTTCACTAAACACTCGATAGCTTTTGAAACAACAGAGCTCACCTCTTTGATTTTGTTAGTTTATTTGCTCGTGTTTCGAAACCAGGTATGGTCAAACCGTGAACTTCGTCGTCTTTTTCTTTCTTTTAAAACGGTACAATGCAAACTTCTTGATATCAGTGTCTCTCCTTTTAGATGTTTCAAAAACATTTACTCTTCTCACGGCTTCTATTTTACTATAGGTTTGGCCTTAAAAAGGAATATCGCGGCTTGCTATCGTTATTATTTCAGTGATAAGAAGTGCAACAAATTTCATGCTCAGTTGAATCGTTTAGCAATTTTTTAAAGTACTAGTCTTTTGCCTGTAACTAGCCAAAAAGTAGAAAAAAAAACACACGCCCATAAAAATGGTGTAACCCCATATGGTGCGGTAGCGCCTGATACGAAATAATTGTCTATTGTACGTTGTAAATATTATGACTTTTAGCTAAAAAAATGGTAAAAATATGCAACGTATGTTTAAATATTAATAAGCAAAACACGTTTGTAGACAATCTAAATAAGAAACTATTTTCAGTCATTATCTTTTGTAAAAAAGATGTTTGTTTTATTTTTAGTTTTGTTCTTTGACTTGACATTAATTACTAGCAAAACAAAGATAATGGACAAACGACTCACAAGAAAGATGCGAGAAAAGATGTTTATATTGTATTTTTGGTTTCGTGCTTGAGCTCGATAACGAAACGCTATTAAAAGTAATTTAAGAGTATCATGAATTTATTTGCGTTTGTCCAGATATATTTTGTCCCGCTAATAAGGCATATTAATTGTATTTATTCTTTTCTGTATATGTTTCGTTTTTCATTTGAAACAGGAGCTTTGCATATTTTTACAAGCTTGCCTTCGCTTATTTTTGTCACCGAAAGGTTTATTTGTAATAAACGTCAAAGGAGTGTATATAACCATTAACTTTGTCAATAAATGTTGGACAGAAGACTTCTTATTCCTCTCAAACAGTTTTTAAGTATTATGACTAATTCTTTTGCTCCCACCCCTTCTGTTTTTATAAACGTTGGCTGCATTTAGGATCATATTCGTAACTGCGGGAATCAACATTGCAAGTGAGAGATAAAAGGGGAGAGGAGTTAACTAGAAGGTATATGTCTCTGATTGTTTGATCTAGCTTTATGAATGTGTAAGTGGTTTCAATTTGGAATAACTTTT
>Ga0126336_10001459_pt1 | contig 12351 bp, 12 predicted proteins | sample SidCmetagenome_FD_92530 | JGI IMG/M metagenome (GOLD analysis project Ga0126336, IMG submission 92530) | Coral microbial communities from El Islote,Puerto Morelos, Mexico - Siderastrea C C metagenome | ecosystem: Host-associated > Invertebrates > Cnidaria > Coral | place: El Islote,Puerto... | reverse complement strand
TAACCAAAGCTTTATAATAAACCGCCATATTTTCCTGACATCAGGTTGATGGAATAAAAACCTGTAAGGAAAACAAAGCAGATTTAATTATCTCAATTGCCAATAGTAAGCCCATGGCTTTTTAGAGGTTTTAAATCTCGTGGTAAAACCAAAATAATATTTACAGGATAGCCTAACTGAGGAGCTCAAGGAATAAGTCATGGCACAAAACAAGCACAAATTGTCACCTGGATGGAATCCCCATGTCAAAGATCTTGTTCATAGTCCAGCAAATTCCCAGTAACCCATGTTTGATTTACCAAAATTCTAACATGACTCCAAGGCCTTACAGATAAACCTCTCTATTTGGTTGGATTTCTTTGTCTTCAATCTCCTCTGGGAATCAAGAGACAAAGGAATCTTGAAACATTTGCAATATTGTCACTAAATGCATTGCTCATTAGCGGTAAAGATCTGTTTTTAAGCTCTAATAAAGCGAGTAAAATATCCATGGAAGAATATATCCTCTCTATTTGTAGTCCCCCAAAAGTTTTAAGAGTTACAACTACGGACTGTCTGTTATTTCACCAGAGCAAGCATGTCACTACTCAAGGACACTTTGAGACTTTGTAGATAAATGCAATTTCATCTGGCGCGATGTGCAGGACAGTCGATGTGAACGCGCCAGAGAAAAATTAGAGACTGCTCATTGTCTATGAGAATGGTACCAACTTAGGCCGGAAAGACTTCAGATCAACTCCATACTAACGCTTGCTTCTGTTTACATGAAGGCGGTATGAAAAGTGAAGCCAGTATAAAATAATTATCATCTCAGCTTGGTTTGACTGATCACCATTGCTGAAGTGATACAAATAACTCACAATGGTCTAAAATCAGATTGGGGAACCATGTAAACATGAACTGAGTTCAAACTAAACCGGTCTGAGATATTTGTTTTGAGCATGCACAGTTAATAAGTGGCGTTGAAGCATTCCAAGCTGGTGGATAATGAGACACATGTAAAATGGATTCGTAGGGATGATTGGTTCCATGTAACCACTTCATGCCAGTCTGAATTTTAGACCGGTCTCATGTAAACAAAACCATACTGGTCTGAGTTTGCACTGCTTTCATGAAACCAGGGCATCACTGCTCCTTGGCCTCCGAGCATGTTGTTCAACATCCTTAAAAGCTGCTCAACTTTAGTCTCACGGGTTATTTACATGAAAGTAGTATAACATTCATTCTGGTACAAGTTCATTACGGTTCCCTCTCGTTTCTCTGTACCTGTTTACGTGATTACACCTGATGTGTGAATTAACTCTAGTAGTGGTACCGGGTGAAATTCTCATTCTGGTATGGAATCCCCTACCAGACAACCAGTATTGTGGAAACATAGTATAACTGCCAGAATAAACCCCACATCACCATGAAAAATTGATTTTATATAACTTGTAAGTGTAAGTGTAAATGTTGTGGGCCAATTTTATCCTTGGTTCAATTTTTCTTTTCTTTGTGTATATAAATAGGATTGCCAAATTTCCTTTGGCCAGAAACGCTGATTTAGTCATTCAGTCTTTTCATGTCTTTACATGACAACGTGAAAAACAGTCCATGGACAAATTCCACATTACAGACATTTGTGCTTGTTCTAACACACTTAAAGGCAGATGGATTGAATATCTGGTATATTTGAGAATCATACACAGCTGTTTGCATATTTTTGATTTAATTGTGTTCAACTACTGAAACCAAATTAACCAGATCAAGGCTTTTATTTCAGTTCAATTTACTGAACAGTTAGATACCTAAGCTGGGATAATTATGTGACTGGTATCTTCCACGTACCTTTACTGTAAGACAAAGCTGCATCACCGATCACTGCTGACATATATACATGTATGCCTAGAACAGATGAAAAAGGATCAGTGAATTAACAACAAATCTTTTATTCATGGCTCAGAATTGGCAGTTGCCCAAATGTCAGTGGCGATTTAAGACTAAGGAGGGCCACTAAAAGTTGAGGTCTGATCGCCAGATGGGCGACTACAATTAAAAAATGTTACAATGTAGTTATTGTACAATAAAAATAAAATAAAATGTACTTTCATTGGGGTAACTTTCTTTTCTTTCCCTTTCTCAACTCTAAGTTCATTAACTGTAGTAAATTTTTAGTTCTTGGAGAAATTCAAAACCATTCAGAGTAGTTAGATCAATTCACAATATATCAAGACACCATCGTGTTTTTATTGACATATGACTCCAGACTTACCCAAAGTTCTATTGGAAAAATCCCTCGATAAAAGACTTACTTCCCACCCGGGGTGGGAGGGATTTATTCAAGTAAATATAGTTTAATTTTTTTAGACTAGAGGAAATTGAACGCCACTTCATTTTGGCCTGGGCCAGTAACAATTCAAGGATACTATCTGAACAGCAACCAATCACTGGAGTTAATTTTTAACCCTGCAAATTATGGAATAATTAACTTAATCAGTAAAAGTAGAGAATGAGATATCTACAACGTTAAATCCACCTTCTTTTAACCCTATTATCTTAAGCGTATTTTCCCAAAAGTCATCAAAACATAAGCTAAAATAAAAGTTATAAGACTTACCTTGGTAGAAATTTTAATTTGTTGTTTGTCATCAAAACATGCCAAAACTATAATTCTAAGTTTTGTTTAAAAGGCAAGACTCTGTAAACCTTTCGAACATTGCTTGATATAACAAACATTCGTAACACGTACGACATATATAAACATTTGGCAAGCAGTCAAGAAAAGCCCAGCTAATCAACAATCGAGTTGGAAATGTTTACAACACTGTCAATGATGCTACACAAATAGGTTTAAGCTTATATGCCAAATTCAGCATTTGGGCAATAGCCTGATTATCTTGCTTTAAGCAGGAACTGTTTGAAATATTAATTTTAACAGCCACGCTGTAATTAAAGCTTACTGAAAACAAAAAGGAATGCTTTTCTACCCTTTAACTTGCCCAACAAATAACACGATTGATTCGCATTCGAGTGTACAAAAACTACATCAGCACTCGACTGTTTACAACTGGAATGAACTTTCAATTATTTAAGCACTGAACTAACTATAAATATGAAACATCAAGGTAATGATCGATCGGAAAAGCTCTAAAAAGCTGTTTACTATACACAAATAACAAGCTCTACTAAGCGTACACTGTATTTCAAAACAAAAGTCATGAGTCATAACTTAAAAGCACCGTACTTGACATTGTGACTATGTAGCCTGTTTGACTTGACAGTTGACCCAAATTTCTGAGCAATGCAGCGAAAAATGAAGTGTTGTCCACTTTCCGAGAAACTATTAACAATTCTTTAGTAGAAATGGACTAAAGAAAGCTAGCAAATTGCTAGCAAAACAACTTTTCACGCCATTTTTCCGCTTTTGCCGCGAGCTGTGCGACCGGGCCTGAAAAGTGCACAGTTAAGCACTAGTCTCCCTGAACAATACGTGGCATTGGTGGCCAGTATCCGCGTACCTGCAAATTCACATCCCTAAGCTAAAGTGGATTATGGGAGTTTTTCTGGTCATTAAAGAAATTAATTTTTCCAAACTAATGATTGGGTATCTTTCAATCGAGCCTACTTCATTCCATCAATTGAAAATCCCCGTACGTTGTCTATTGGGTATGGTACTACTACTAGGATTTTTGCATTGATTAAAAGATTCATTTTTCTTGAATCCACTCTTGTCGTGGTGACTTTTTATTGCACTGCTCACCCCTTGAACTTGGCTTCTGAGCCCGCGATCCCTTGATTGGTCAGCGGTGTCCCACCCGAGTCAGGAAGCTATTCTGGTACGTCATGAGAGCGCCACGAAGTGTCTCTCTTTCGATCTTCTGAGGCCGCGATCCACGAGACATTCTGGGAATTCGTCACGCCATCCAAAAAGTACGCGAATTCGATCTCATCTGTGACCACAGTGGCTTATTGGATGCACAACCAGACTTATGGAAAAACTGAACAGTATGGGACGTCTGTGACACTTGGGTCCAGGCACACGCTCCCACTATGTAAAATAGTCTATGTTGACATGTTGTTTGAACTTTGGACTCCTCTTTTGCTCAATTCAAATTGTTCTCCGACGTATACACTCGAACATTTATTAAATTGTTTCTTGAGGCTTTAGGCAATAAATTGTCTTCTTGTTAAGTTGTTACAAATCCGTCGTTCTTAAATATTGTTACAAATCCGTCCTTAAAATTATATGTTTTAACTTTAGACTTTTAGAATATATCACACTTCAATTTAAGCTTAAAATATAAACCTTATGGAGAGAGCTTAGGCCTTAAATAAAATTAGTGATACAAAACATTTATTCTACATGGTTGACATCTCTGTGGGTTCAGTAAAAATGACTCATTTATTTATTTATTTATTTGTTTACCTTTTTTTATTTAAGCTTATTTACAGTGAAACCTCGATATAACAAAGTGCAAGGGAATGGGAAAAGAGTAGTGTTGTATGGACTGGTTAAACTAATTTTTGATCTGGCATATTCCAGGTGCTGCTTTGGAGGCAGTGATAATCATTTTGGCTTTGTTTAATTTAGTTGAGGCCATTCCTTGTGCTACAGTTTTGCTTGCACAGTTGCAGATCTCCAGGGCTTTGTCACTTTCAATATTGTTTTCTACACTTTGGCTTCAGTAAGTCTCATTAAATAGTAGAACTTAGAAGATTGTGAGACTGTTAATAATGGAGAAATAAAGCATTTTAACAGTGGACAAGAGAGGTTAATCCTCTCTTGCAGTAGATAGATAAAGTCCTCTTTGTTGTTAGACCAGTTCTGGGGATAATATTCCCAGGTTTGAGAACTCCAGTTAACTGAGTTATCTGGGTGAAGTTTGAAAGCGTTTCAAAAATTGAAATCAATGGGAAAGAGAGGATTGCAGAAAAAAAAAGGGGAGAAAAAGATTTCATGAAGTTTTGGCATTGGAGTTTGCAGTTAACCCTTCAAGCCCCAGTTAAGTGCCAAGCATCTAATTTCTCTTTACAATATCACCACTTCTTCAAACAAACAGGTCGTGAGAATAAAGGAAATGATCATTAGAAATAAAATGTCTGGATGTTTATTTGAATTCTCTTACGTAGTACCATAAGTCATTTATGGAGATTGTGAGGAGAACATGTTTGTTAAGAGCGGGGCTTAAAGGGTTAACAACGAGGAAAGGAATACCACAATTGAATGCTATCAACCTGGGGCCCGTTTCTCGAAGCACCCGGTGACTTTCCGGGCCCGAAAGATATTTTAGGTGCACAATATTCTCCAATAGCTATGCAATTTTTATTGATTTTGAAAGCTAAATCTTAATCTTTATAATTTCGTGAAGCATATCGCTAAGTTTGGGCCAATGATTACCATTAGCTGACAAAAAAATGAGCTCGAAAAAATACTTACCGGGTCCGAAAAGTTATCGAGAGTTTCGAGAAACGGGCCCCTGGGGTGCTCTTATATGGATATCACTTTTTGGTGGTGTTTTAAAATGATTTCCCATCTCCTGTCTCTACTTTAAAACTATTCTCATGTCCATCCATGCCAAATAGAAAGAGTTTGTTGATCCAATAAGAACACCACGAAAATCCTTTAAAAGTTACAACAGAAGTTCAAAGAAATAATGAGTCATCCTAAAAAGTGGGATTTATAACTTAAGGTTATTTGCTGATCAATTCGAATCTTCAACATCCCCCGCCCCTCCGAGCATACCTCAGACATTTGGCTACATATATTTTCCTTGCCCGAGGAGAAGGGAATTTGATGCAAAGTTGCTGTGTGTATCACTCGGTCAGTTGTATAACAGCCCGTCACTTCTGTTACACTCGTTCAGTGTTACGATAATTCCATCCGTTGCGTATTACTCCGTCAGTTATGCGTTACTTGGTCACTTGTGTAACCTTATGGTCAGTTGCACGTTGCAAGTTGCACGGCTGGAAGTTGTGCATTACTCGGTCAGTTGTGTATTGTTCCGTCAGTTCTGTATCATTCAGTCGGTTGTATTGTCACTTGTGTATTACTCGGTTAGTTGTGTACTTCTCATTGGTCAGTTGTGCATTACTCGGTCAGTTGTGTATTACTCAGTCAGTTGTGTACTATTCCGTCACTTGTGTATTACTCCGTCAGATAAGTGTAATCCTCTCTTTCCCGTTGATATCAATTTTGAAAGACTTTCAAACTTCACCCAGATGACACAATTGATTGGAGTTGTTAAGAAGAAATTTTTTCAAACCTGGGAATATTATCCCCAGAACCGGTCTAACAAGCAAAGAGGACTTTAAATAAATAAGTAAATAAATAAATAAATAAATAAATAAATAATTAGTCATTTTTACTGAACTCACAGGGATGTCAGCCAAGTAGAATAAATATTTGGTAGCACTAGTTTTATTTAAAGCCTAACCTCACTCCATAAGGTTTACATTTTAAGCTTAATCTGAAGCCTGATATATTCTTAAGGTCTTAAGCTGAAGCATAAAATTTCAAGTAACAACATTTAAGAAGGACGGATTTGTAACAATGTAACCTAAACGATAAGACAATTTATTGCCTAACGCCTCATGAAACAGAAATGTATGCCGTCATTCGAGTTATAGGTCGGTGAACAATTTCACTTGAGCAACATATTTGAATCAACTAGCGGTACGGAGTTCCGCAGTCGAATACGCTCAAACCCATTACTCCTAACTTTAAATAACAAAAACACAATGAACAGCAAAACAAGACCTCTAACACTTTGCCGTATTCCTAAAACTCTTACATGCAAAACTTGAACTGAACTTCAGCTTTTTCCGCCATTTTGTTTATCTTCGCCTTAGCTATATCTCGTACCCAGATCATCTCAATGTTTTCGCCGTAGCCGCCATTTTATCTCCATCCTCGTTGGAGATTTTGGTCACGTGATCTGCTGTGTGCCAGGGTCTTCTCCCGAGCCGCCGCCATATTGAAAATCACGAAGACCCTGATGACGAGGTTGGGCGTTTCAGATATTCTCCAGTGACACTTCCGGTGACCGGCGCACAGTACTGCAAGTCACACAACTCTTACTTATAGTTTTGTACCGGTCAAATCGAAGCTTTAGCATCCCCTCCCCGGGCAAACCTCGGGCACTTGACTGTACATCGTGCCCAGGGAGGGGGGAATTTGAACGTTGCCTTGGAAGTGTGGGGAATTACAGCCAGATTTATCTCTTGTTCCAGTGTAACACGCCCGTGAGGTTTTTGGTTTTTGCAGGGTTTGACGGATTTTCAAGAAAGAATTTTGCCTTTGTTAGTGAACATCTCTTTCAAGAGGGTCCTTAAAAGAAATCTGAAGGTGTCAGTACGGCATATCTTTCTCTGAGAAGCGTGAACAATGTTAGAGTGAAGACAAAATTTGTCTTTGAGGAGAGGTATTTTCATTACCAATTGGTGGCGCATTTGAACGGCATTTTTGCCCCGAGGGGCGGGAATGTGAACAAGCCAATCTTCAAAAGTTCAAATGCCCGGGGGATTGCCTGTGGAAGGGATGTTGAAGCTTCAATTTGACTTTTACATTTCTGCGTTGTCTAGCAAATAAATAATTTAAAACAAACATGTTTTCTTCTGGTAAATTGTAATGATTTCCAAAAGTTCGCTTTTGATTGAGAGGAGCATGCAGTTCTCTTTTAGCACAGGACTATGACGATCCCGATTATAATTTCCCAAACTCGCCGTCGCCAAACAAACGTATACTTTCAAGTATCAAAAATTCAAAAGGAGCCCGGGAAAGAGAAGCAAGAGGGAAAGAGCAAAAAAGAATACGAAATGCCTTTCTAGACTAATTGAACCTAAATATTTTCATACTTCTGTCGCTAAATCATTTGTCTGGTGTTCCTTTTGGCTCTCGTAAGTCTCGGTGACTAGCGGTGTCACGCCACTGTTTACAATGCAAATCCATATTTTTGACACAATAGGGTTGAACTTGAAGCCCTGCAGGTCACTTTAAGCGATTTAGCCAAAAAACTCTTAATTATAGCGTGTATTTGTAAATCTGTTCCAGGCATAAAAGTAACTTAGATTTTACAAATTTCTTTGTTCATCTGTACAAGAAGACTTAGGAAAACGACACATATTATTTGAAGGTTCGTATCTAGTTCTGGTTTGATATGCGAACCGATCAAATTTTGGGAAAATTGGGTCTCACCGGAAGTGGATTTTGAGGTCAACTGGGGTAATACGGTTTTTCTCTTATTTTCACGAAAGGCAGCCGTGTTTGGGAAACCTAACTACAGCCCGTTTAGCTTCTCGCTAGGGCCTATCTATGATCATCTAGGACTGGAATCGATTTTTCGGTATTTTCTGGTATTCTACATAATTCAATCTGAATACAAAAATATTTTTAGAAGCGTGTTTACCATGAAGCTTACTCCTGGGTTACGTTACTCTTTTGTCAGATTAAATCTAATAAATTTTCCTTAATAAGAAACTGCCAGTAATTTGTCATGCAACTATAGTTTGTGTTTGCAGGTATAACTGATGAAGCAATATTTGTTGCCGATTATCAGACAATCTACATGGCTTCACTAAGGCAACCCATGAAAACTCGCATTCGATTGCCATTAAAAAACCTGTTGAGACCCATTGCAATAGCTCTTGATCCATTTGAAAATCGCATTTATTGGACGGATTTGACAAATGGCGTTGTTGGGCGGTCCTCGATCAATGGCAAAGACCAGGAGATCATTCATTCTGGTATGGTTAGACCCATGGGCATCGCTTTAGATCTTCTGGCAGGAAATGTCTATTGGGTAAACAATGGTAATGACACAATAGAGGTCTCGAAACTGAACGGAAAATACCGAAAAGTACTTATCTCAAATTTGACGTCGCCATATGCTATTGCATTGGATACATCAAGAGGGTAAGTCATAAACGTATGTGTTTACGATTATAGCCTGCGCAGCGAACGGAATGTGACCGCCGTTAATAACTGTCTGCAAATTAGCGCCAAAATCCTTGTTTAAACCCCAACGCTGTACCAGGATGTGAGTACTCGTCTCTGATTAACCTTTGTAGAAAGGCATCGTTAAATTAGTTATGGTTAGCACCTATTGGCTAGCGGTGAGTTCCCACGTGCTAAAACCGGAAGCGAGCTCTGCGAGCGTTAAAATAATAGCTTATAGTGCCAGGTGTTATTACTGAAGAGAAATGGTGGTCAGCCTTCGAAACAGAATTACAGGAGATCCTGCCAGAACAACGAGAAGTTTACAAATCTTTCTTCGAAGGAAAAAACGTGCTTTTTATTTTACATACGAGCTTTCAAAAAATCGTTGATTACTTAAGTCAGCGTTGCCTCCAGCTCACCTTCGAAAATTTCCTGTAAATCACTTTTTGTCTAACCGACACTGATCATCATTGTCAATGGGTTTTAACAAATAATACTACTCGGCTATGCCATTTTCAGCGGCAATTTTAGTCGGGCGGGAACCTCTGAGTTGTTTGTTGGGCTTACGAAAATAAACGGGGTACCGAACATTAAAATGCAACCGCCATTTAATACTATAGTTTTTGGGTCCTTCATATGCGTGATTGCAATAGCCGGTATACTCACTCAGATTGTCCAGACATTGTACCTGGTCCTCCATCAGGGATCGTAAAGGGGGAGTCACTACAAAGTAGTATATATAATAGGCTTTCTGGAATACCCGTATATTTTAAATCAAACGCCACCAGCCATTTTTTTTGCTTCTCAAGCAAGGATCTTTCTTCTTTTACAACACCACCTTGCTATGCTTTATCGGCCTTTTTTTTGTGTCTTGCTTCGCTTAGGCCCAACGCCTGCGGGAAGGGCCACAACGGCAGTGCATTAGCATTTTTGCGGCAAACAGCAGCTGCCACACCGACAACAATTAGCGTATTCTTGTGGCAACCAGCTGACTGCAAACGCCACGTGCTATCAATATTGTTTTATTTTTTCAACCACATTATTGATACTACGATTGCTAGAGGCTTACCCTTTTTGTTTTCTCTTCTTTAGCGGTAAAGTCAATAAGTAACAAAGCCATAGCCTCTTCAGAATCACAGTCGAGCAATAGCCTGTCGGGTAGTTTAGAATTACTCGAGGTAGGCGAAGAATCCACCGCAACTAATCCTGGCGAGTTTGATTTTATAGACCATTTTAGTGTGGAAAACACCATGATTCGAGCAAACGAAAAGGTCAGGAGTTTGACAGGATATTGAAAAAACTATATGTAGATTGTTGCTTGTAAAGGGAAGAAGATCTCTAAATATTCTCCGAGTAGATGCTTTCAAAAAGGCCGTGAATGCTCTCGAGATTTGGCCTGAAGCAATCGGTCAGCCAAAAGTGCCCAGCTATTGCCAATAGATTAAGTTGTACCAAAAAGAAAGGAAGCCAAAAATCTATAGATGGATCCTCCCTTATACAGGAAATGCGAAGCAAATTTGAAAGTGGCGATGTTCAGGTCCATCACAACGTGCCCAATGAAATGCCCGAAAATGAGCTGACGTTAGAGGAATAAGAAACGAAGATAAAGGACTGTGAAAGCTGCCTCCAAACAGTGGAAAACTACAACCTCAAGAACGCCTTTGTATACGGCCGCAGGCTAAACTTGGCCTTTAAAAACTTTCAAAAGAAGAAAAAGAATGCAATCGTCTGGGTAGACCAAAGATGCAAAGTAAAGCGCAGAAGACCCAGGCAGCCGAGGGCCTTTTACAAGGCCTTTAGGCGCTACCCAAAGATTCTTGTCTATAAGTTTCCTTCTGTATGGTTTGTTACCCTCGGAAAGCATGTTTTAAATTACCTTGCAGAAAACGAAGAGCAAACTATCCCGTGAACACACGAAATAACATGCACTTGCGAATATTGCAACCAATTTTCACTTTTAGCGCGCTCCTTTAGTATCACAGCGCCGTTTTTTTAAATGAAGTAACTGCACTGCTGTGCCGTGACGTTTTTGTAAACTAGGTTTCCGTGCGAACTAAATAAAGCATTTTTAATGAGCTGGCTTTGCAGCTAGGCCCAGCGCCAACTTTTGTTTTGGGTTGATTGCGTTTCTGGCTTCTGTGTGGCCCCACTGCCATTGCTTCCATGACATCTGTCAAGGACTTTGACCATCTTTCTGTCAGCAACGTGCTTACAAGCACGTTAACTGCGGCGTTAACTACGGCGTTAACGACCAACCTGCTCTTGTGGGCCTGAATTGCCGCCAAGTCGTCTTCAAAAGCATTTGCCCTCGCATAAGCTGGACTGGCAATCAACTGCCGAAGTCTGCCCTCCTCAAAAGTGCACATCAGCTTGACGTCCACTCACTTGCGGAGGTTCTCCATGGTCTTTCCAAGGACGCTGTTGTTCATAAGCTTATACAGGACTTTTTCAAAATCGCAGGAGGCCTGTTCTTTACATCTTGGTATTCCCGCCGATGTATGGCTCCATCCAGGGCTCTGCTCAAAGCGCAGGGCTCTGTAGCTTTTCTTCAAGCGCATGCCAAGGGCCAGGTAGAGCACATAGCGTTCCTTGCCACGGAGGTTTGGGACAAGCTTTTCAACCTCAGGTAAAACCTATGCGAGCCGGCACTGATACTTCGACAGCCTCCTTTTTGACAACCATGTGCTCCGACGCCAACGGATAGGCGTTGTGTGCCTCGTGCAGCTCATCGGGGTGCTTCAGGTCCACCTCAAGGATGTATCTCTACGGGCCGTCGGTTGGGTGGTCTGCAAGTGTACTTTTAAGTTCCTCAAGGGACACCACGCACTGAAAGCCGCCCGTTGGAATTGGCATGGTCATGCCTCAGCCGTAGAGGTTGTTAGCGTTCAGGTAAAGGAGGTGGGTGGGTGGCTTTGCTGGGTCGTAGCCCTCGACATGTGGATTCTTGACCCGCGCGAACCGCTTTAACACCATGGAAATGCCACTGCACATCCCTTTTTCAGTGAAGAGGTGTTGGCCGTAATCGGTAAGCACCCCCGTTTTCTTGGAAAGCGCCTCCCAAGAAAGGCCAGGGTTCCCGTAACAATGGGCCGGGTCTAGGCCGTACTGCTTCAAGCAGATCTTGCAAAAGCCTTCGAAGACGTCTGCAAGAAGGGGCACGTCGCTACGGAGATACAGGCCGTGGTAATCTCCTAGAGTGCGGCATCCGAAGTTTTCCCAGACCTTTTGAGGGTGGGCGTAGTCATCCTCACTGATCGACTCGTCTCTTAGCTTGCTGTAAACGCCCTCCATCCTTGCAAGTCGTAAATCCGCAACATGAGGAGCTTAAGCCACAGAAAAAAGTATGCAAATAAGGTTACCGGGAGATTGAATCTCCCGGTACCCTAATTTGCATACAATAAAAGCGGTAACATCAGACACTGCGGTTGACACCTAAG
>Ga0126336_10001458_pt1 | contig 12355 bp, 7 predicted proteins | sample SidCmetagenome_FD_92530 | JGI IMG/M metagenome (GOLD analysis project Ga0126336, IMG submission 92530) | Coral microbial communities from El Islote,Puerto Morelos, Mexico - Siderastrea C C metagenome | ecosystem: Host-associated > Invertebrates > Cnidaria > Coral | place: El Islote,Puerto... | reverse complement strand
TAATTATTTTTTGATTAATAGCTGTTATAAGAGGAAACTTTCCAAGCTCAGCTCTACAAGCTACATTCGATGCCTTACTGCTTACTTCTAAGTAACGTTTACAGTACTGGAGATGAGCTTTTTACAGTACTGGAGAAAGAGCTGGCTCAAAAGCGCCAGAGAACAACGTTTGCCATTTGTCTCAAAGTTAATCATCACTGCGAAATCCACAATTCGTTCAGTCCCACATAAATATCATACTGAGGTAAAGGAAGGCAAATCTCTCAGTCATACCGGGCATCAGAGTGATACTGCAGCGGTCTTCAGAGGCACCAATTATTCTGCGTACATTTTATCTAATCAACTAAACGAGTCGTGCTCATCTTTCCATTCAGTTTAATTTTTTGGTGCAGCACGAACATTATTAGTAGCAGTGTTAGTCTCTGGTGTTTCTTTATTTTGATTTTTAAACCCATTTCATATCTGTAATCTTCCTCATAACAATCACGGGGGAAATAACTGTCACGCACTACCGCTGTGAAGAGTTCGGATAACTTGCGTTCAATGCACAAATCGGATCCACTCGTAACGTCACGAAGACTATGGCGCAATAAAAATGGCAGCCGGGTTGAATATTGAGGGACTTTTTTCGCGTGAAAATGCGCTTATTTGGAAAAAAGAATTACGGATCCAGCATACTTGAAGTGTGTTCTGAACAAATATTTGACCAGAAAAAATAGCATTTCTAGGGTTTACCTGCCCTTTAATGGCATACAGTAGCCCATGGTATTGTTTAATGCACGAAACACTTAACTCATCACAAAACACTTACCTTGATCAGACCATTGTCTTTACCATCATTTAAGTTATTCCAGGCGCACTCTTTCCAGTTCTTAAAAGACATCAAACCTGGAGTCCCAGGGAGTCCACTCCCTCCACGCTCGCCTTTTTGACCGGGGGGACCCTGGACTCCAGGTTCTCCTTTAGTACCATCCTTTCCAGCATGACCCATGGCACCGGGGGGTCCTTGGGGTCCAGCCCCTTTGGGTCCGTCACGGCCATCACGTCCGTCACGGCCTGGTGTCCCAGGGGAACCTGGCGCCCCAGGGGAACCTGGTACCCCAGGGGAACCAGGCTTGCCATGCGTACCAGGAAGACCACCAAAACAGAAGCGGGTAGGCTGTAGGTTTAAAATTAGAAAAAAAAAGAAGTTTCCATTTGATTGCTGCAAACGTGCATGACTATCGTACAGTAGAACCTGGCTATCTCAAACTGATACCCACTTCTCTTGCATTTGCTTCCAATTTTTCTGTCATTTACTGTGAGCTATCTCGGAAAACGTTGTCCTTCGGTAGCCTAAATTAACATGCCATATAAGAGAATTCAAAATTACTTTTATTCAATTTTCGTGTTTCTCAAATAGTCGACAATCAGGGAAGCTTTCTTAACTTTGCCTGCACTGAAAGAGGGAAGCATGGAAATCATCTTACCCAGATATCACGTGGTTTTCCACTACTGTTGCTGTTTTCAACGGCGGAGCAGAGTGAAAACAATATCACCGGAAACAGGAACGTACACAACAGAGAGGTCACAGATGGCGCCATCGACATTGAGCTTTTAAGAGAAAAGAACAAACATTTTCCTTACAAAACAACCTTTTCCTTATTACAGTCAGTGTTCTAGATAAACCACGAAGATTTTGAGCGAAACACCCGTCTTATAGGATACGGGATATTATGACGGCAAGCCTGATTTTTTCAGGCTTTCTTTTCGCAACTGCATAAGTTGCGTTAATAACTGCGAGGATCTTCTTTACATTTAATTTGTATACTGATATGATGGAAAGAGAACAGGTAGTGATAGTTCCTTTTTATGTAACGAGAACTGTCAGACAAAACTGATAAAAATATTTTTTGTCTTCGAACGAACGAATATTTTCAAGGCTGAGAAATTTGTAGTAAATCAGTACATTTCCTTGCCCTTCTTAAGCATTTCATGCGTCTATAAACTATAAATTTACCAGACATTAAAAAGTGAGGCGTTATCATAGCTGACAAATTATCAATGTATATTTTTTGATATTAATAAATTATAATGCTGTGTATGTTTTGATATAGTGCTACGCTGCATTCCACCTCAAAGTGGTTTATGTGGTGGTTAATTATAAATTCGGATGTCGTGCCCTTAAACACCCCTTCTAAAAACATAGTTATATATTGGCCTCTGAGGCACTCCAATTGAAAGCTGATCTACTTTACAGATAACTTAAGGCCTCTAAAAAGCAATATTCTGAATTTCTGATATGCAGCTTTGAGACTGGAGCGGTAAAATAAAACTGCAAGACAAGAAAACTAGAAAGTGATTATATCCAAATTTCGAAACCAGTGACGAATTAAATTTAAACAATGCGTTTTTACTCATTTTGACCACACCCATGTAATATTGGAAATATGAAGTAATTGATTTACTTCAAGAAAAATGTAGTTTTTTTCTCTCGTTTCTTGATTAGACGTTTTGCTTAGCTTAAAGTACAATTGGGTTCTAGTTACGGCGCACATTTATTTGCAGTACAATACACGCATTCATCATTCTTCATGCCTTGACATAAGATGACGGTACATATCTGAAATGCTTAAGGTTCATCAAAATATATCTCTCGCGTGGCCCGCAGCCAACGCTTTCGTTTTAGCTACTGGCAAGTCATTCAGAGTAACGTCCTGTTTGTATATAGCATGTTGCTTCTAAATGTCCTTTTTGGCTACGCTATGTGTTATTAAAACAAACCATGTCATCCCTGTTTACCTCAAACGAACACAATATCTGATGCAGTAAATGACAACTCACCCAATAGTCCCAGCTTCACTGTAGCTTGCACTGCTCAGATTAAAGAAGAGGTGCAATAGCTGTTCCCTGTTATACCTTTATTAACCAATCAAATTACAGCAGCTGAGACAAATAAAACCATTCTTATGTTTCCATTGGCTGTTCTTCTATCGCTTTTGTATTTTTCCTATTATTTTATGCCAAAATGCAAGTGAGTGATCCAAGTATACCTAGTGCCCGGATACAGGGGGACTATAGAGGGGGATTTTCATGTCGACGGATATTATCCCCGGGAGACTATAACCTGTTTGAAGTATGAGTTGTGGAGAAAGAACAGTTGTCTTCACTTGTTTAGGGGAAGGAGAAAAGCTATAAAATGGTAGATATGTACTTTTAATTTTCCGAGGGAAGCTGTTTATACTGTTAATGCAGGGGGGATTGATTGAAGGAAGGGCAAGAGTGAGGGGATTTTGGGTTGCTCACTGCGCGGACTGTTTACCTTGGGGGAAGGGAGGGGATTGGGAAGAGGTCAGGTGATAATAAAAATGCGGGACACAAATCGGTTCTCGCTCCCTTTAAATTGATGATTATTTTAATATTTTTACAATTCTTTTTTTCGGAAGGCTACTTTCGGAGGACGTAAGCATCGTAGCCGGTTCCAGCGTGTGGGGCCAGGTTTTCGTTAGTTTCTTTACGATACAGCGCTTGCAACGTAAACATACATTAGAACCTTTATGTTGTACATGATAAAAATCGAAGCACGCTTGTTTGAATAATTAACTGTTTTGTTGTAAATATCTGATCACATAGGACTGATTTGCGGAGTTTTAACATGCATCTCTAAAAGAAACCGCAATAGATTTAGATTTCTAAATCGTTTTAATATATTTTTAATTTTAAATCCATAAATGTATTTACAGTTGATATGTATCTTCCTGTATAATATTACCAATGTTATATTTGATCACTTGTGACACCAAGTTATTAAGTTGCACAAGCCAGCTTCAATCATCTTGATTTTGTACTAGAGAGTAAAAATACGAAATTTGTTCAATTGTGAAGTTGCTTGTGTCAACTTTCCTTTCTGAATATATAACAATTACCCCACGGAAATCGTTCAGAACTTTATTTAAAAGAGGGAGTCAGGTTTTATATCCTACCACGACTTCCAAGGGTCAAAAAACATACCAAGTGGAACCATTTTAGAAGTTACTTAAGAGCAACTTATAAATGTGCTTGTGTGATAACAGTTAGGTGTACAGACAGTATACAGCTTAATTTACATAAAAACTTTCCAACCGTTACTGGTGGGATACAGGTGTACTACTGAATTATTCAGTCACGTTAAACTGAGATAAATATTCTTATCAAAATTACTTGCTCGAGAGATGTAATTTTTCTTCTTAAGATTGAAATGAAGGTGAGAGGGGACTGGGTACCTGGAGAACCATTGCTAAAGGAATACAGGTGTACTACTGAACTGATTCAGTCACGCTAAACTGAGATAAATATTCTTATCAAAATAACTAGCTCGAGGGATATAATTTTTCTTCTTAAGGTGGAAATGAAGGTGAGAGGGGACTTAGTATGAGAGCTGAACTGACCAGTAACAGGAATAAATGCACTATGCCTCGTTTTCTTTTTGTTTTGTTGTTGTTGATGATATTTTTTACAGTTTTATTTAAGACAATGGTGATTTTGTTTTAGCGGCTAACCGATGATTAATGATGTGCTTTTAAGGAAATAAACTTTATATGGTAACTGCACAAAACAAATAAATCTAGTTTTTGGTAAATATGAAGTAGAAATATAGTAAGAGTTTTGATGCGCATTTATTGTTTTATTTGGAATTCAGTAGTAAATGTTCAGTTTTATAAAATATTTTCCGCACCTACATATTCAATAACTATGTTGTTAGACTAATGAGACTGCAAATACCGAGAAAAGAGAGATTTTTAGACATCAGTTATTTTGTCTCGGTGGTAGCTTAATATCGTTTTCACCTACTCCAGTCGATTCCCGTTGTAGTTCGATGATTTTGTTTGCCTTTTTCGGCTTTTTTCGGAAAAGTGTTTCACTCAGTTTTTGTATTAAAAACGGGAAAACAAGAAAGAGAGAAAAGAACAAGCAAACGTCTGTTTCCAACATCCTGCTTTTAATTATAGTATCAGCAAACGTCTTGAATTCTTAAAGCATATAGTCAATTCATATTCCAGTAATCTGAAAAGCTACTTAATAATAAAACGACTTATTAGCTTCCATTCATGCGTTATACAGGAAAAAATGTCTTATCCTGAGATCTAAGCCTGAGCTTTAGGAACTTCTTCAATGAAGATTCGGGATACTGATTTCCAACCTGTGTGGGCGTCGCCGTTCCCATAACCCGCGCAATTACCAACCCAAAATCCCACGCGCACCTTTCCCCTGTGGATGTTGTTACAATGTCCTTCAACATGGCGGGCTCGGTGAGGATCTTGAGTTTTGCCCAAACTGCCCAAGTACACGATACCATCGATGGGAAGGGGGAGCTGAACATTCAACACCGTTGAAAGTGAAGTACCAGCGTTTGCAGCAACCTGTGCAGCCAGAAACTCTGAAGTGACCAGTCCAGGCCACGTGGAGAGAGATAAAGTTCTTGGTGAACACGCAGTCCTGTGAAATAGTGAGAAAATGGAACAAGCAAGAGCTCAGAGAAAAATAATTTTTATAATCAAAAGAGAGCCCTCTCGTACACTGATACTTTAATAAAGAAAATATTTAACAATTATTCGCCGAAGGAAAAAGTGAATATTGTGGAATAATCCACAATTATTCCACATTTATTGTGGATATATGAATATTGTGAGTATTGTGAACATTGTGGAATATTCATCATTATCATATAGACTAGAGTGTTTTAGTGGAAAATAGACCACTCGTAAAGTTCATACGCAACTACATCCTGGACTCGAGTGGCGTAGTTTCCATATCCTCACTAGTGAGGATATCAATGACGTCATTCCCACCTTTACACTATTGTTTGTGCAAAAATACTCTCGTCAATATAATAAAAAGAAAATTACACAGCGGCTTGAAGATATGAATTTTATTTTTACCAATATTGTTTTTACCACTCGAAAATAAAATTCATATCTTCGCGCCGCCGTGTAATATCCTCTATATATTCGCTGGGCCGGAGGAGAACAATTGTTTTAGTATAATTGCTAAGGTGACTATCAGAGCAAATGCATTTTCTTTTTTCTTTTCTCCAGAAACATCAAAAATCGAGCGGTGGCCATTTTGAAAATTAGTGCTTCAGTATTATAATTACCTCGCGCGGGGTGATTATAGCAAGGTATGACGTAATCCTCGACCAGTCAGTGTGCGCGCTTCTCCATAATCACTTGAGCAATTATACTAATTTGTATTATTGTTAAATAGAAAACAAAGGAACAAGACAAAAAGAAATATTCTGTGTATGGGTTTCACTGCGTTGTTCCCATTGAAACACGCCACGAACCACTGACCTTGATCAGACCGTTGTCTTTGTAATCATTCAAGTCTTTCCATGCGCACTCTTTCCAGTTCTTAAAAGGCCTAAGACTTGGAGTCCCAGGGAGTCCACTTGCACCGCGCTTTCCGCGTTCTCCTTTTTGACCGGGGGGACCCTGAATTCCAGCTTCTCCTTTAGCACCATCGTTTCCATTTACGCCAGCAGGACCCATGACACCAGGAGGTCCTTGGGGTCCAGTCTTCCCTTGGATTCCCTGATCACCTTTGGCTCCATCACGGCCGTCACGTCCGTCGCGGCCTGGTATTCCCGGTGAATCAGGCTTGCCATGCATGCCGGGAATACCACCGAAACAGAAGCGGGGAGGCTGTAGGTTTATAAAAGGAAATAAACGTTTCTATTTCATTGATGAAAACGTGCGTGACTATTGTACAATAGGACCTCACTATCTCAAACTGAAACCACTTCTCCTATATTTGCTTTCAATTTCTTAGTCATTTACTGCGAGCTAGCTTGAACTCGAAACGTCTGCTTTCCCGATAAACAGTTAATAATCTTCCGGTGGCCTAACTTTTGTTTCTTTTAGTTGGGAAGCAACTTTTTCTGCGCTGAAAGAAAGTTAACATGGAAATCATCTTACCCAGATGTCACGTGGTTTTCCACTACTGCTGCTGTTTTTGGTAGCCAAGCACAGGGCAGTCAGTATCAGCGGAAACAGGAACATATACAACATCGAGGTCACTTGTGATGGCGCCATCGATATTCAGTTTTTTAATGATAAAAATGAACGAAAAAGGTCTTGTTAGTGAAAGTAGTTACAGTGTTCCGGTTATATCACGAAGTTTAAAAAGTAAATTGAAAGAAATAAGCCATTAATAAATAATAATGTTATATTATGGCGTTTTAGATACCGATATCGTGGCAAAAAAACTTTTCTGAATGGCCCCGAGATTGAATTTTATTTCGACAGGATTTACGACCTTGGGTCGACGAAATATTTTTACATCTGTGAGTCTACATTCAAGTAAATAAGTAAAGTTCTTTGCTTTGCCTGCGCATTTCTTGTTCCTATAAACTAGGTTAATAAACAGACATTAAAAAGAGCGCCAAGTTTCTTGCTGTAACTTTGTATCCATAGCAGAGATACAGATGAATTGTCTTTATACAAGAAATCAAGCTTTGTATATGCTATAGTCTCTCTGAAAGTGGTTATTTTGGTGGATACTTGTAATTACATTTTGGGCAGTGCCTTTAATCACGCCAGCTAAAAACATTGTTACATATTGGCCTCTGAGGTACTTCAATTAAAAGTCGATCTACTTTTCAGATAACTTTACAAGAGGCTCCTTAAAAGCAATAACCGGTTCTGTATTACGATATGTAGCTTTTAATGAAACTTGATAAACAAAAACAAACTGAAAGCCAGGAATTTCGAAATCAATGGAAACAAGTTAAATAAAGAAAGAAAAACTAGAATTAGCCTATATGCAAAAGGTAAAGTTCTGAAGCATGGCTTACAAATGTTAGCCACACCCAAGTAATATTGGAAGCATAAAAAATCTAAGTGCTCCTAGAAAACTGCAATAATCTTTCGTTTTCAAAGCATTTTTGCTTACACTTTTCACTGATTATCGTGCAAGTGGAGGCTAGTTACACCCTATACACAGTATTTCTAGTACAACGCAGGCATCTTTTGATCCTGGTGTATGATATTTACATACAACTTGGTCAAGGCTTATCAGAATACACCATCGCATACCATTCCAAGCCAATGTTCTGTTTCTAGCTACTGGTAAGTCATTTCGACTAACATCCTGTTTAGTAATAGCATGATGTCTCTAAATTTTTTATCTCTTGATGCTACGTGTTAATAAAGTAAACTTCATTGCCCTCGTTTGCCCCAAACGCACACAATATCTGATGCAGTAACTCACCCAATACTCCCACCTTCACTGTAGCTCGCGTAACGGTTGCTCAGATTAAAGCAATGGTGCAACAGCCGAGCCCTGTTATAGTTTTATTAACGAATCATATTACAGACAAATAAAATAAAATAAAATAATTCTAATGCTTCCATTGGCTGTAATTCTGTCTACTTTATTTTTTTGTGCCAAAACGCACTGTCAATGACCCAAGCATACTTAGTACCCGGACTACAGGGGGGCTATACAAGGGGATATTCATGTCCAGGGATGTACTCTTAAGGATATATTATCCGTGGGAGACTGTAACCTGGTTGATAAATCGAGAAAAGGAAAGATGTCACTCGCTACAAAATGATGCAAAGTCGTACACGTACTTTTCATTTTCCGAGGGTAGCTACTCGTATTGTTGTATGCAGAAGGAATTTGATTGGAGGAATGAGAAGCATGGAAGCATGGCGGGTTCTGACTAAAAATTTTTCTAACTCTAACATATACGCGGACTGTTTACCTTGGGGAAAGGTAAACGAAAGGGGGGGGGAAGCAGGAAGTAGGGGGGATGCTGGGTAATTATGGTACTGTCGAGTAGAAGTCGTTTCTTGTTCCCTACATATTTATATTTTTTTACTACAATTCTTTGTTCGGAAGCTTACGCTCGGGGGACGTAAGCATCTTAAAAATTCCAGCATATAGGGCGAGGTATCTGTTAGTTTCTTTACTATACAGTGCTGGCAACGTAAACGTACATTAGAACCTTCATATTGTACATGCTGAAAATCGAAGCACGCTTGTTTGAAAAGAATAACTGATGTCAGTTGTAAATATCACATGGGACTGATTGCAATGTTCGAACATGCATCTCTAAAAGATCAGAGGTACACTGGAAATAAGACACAAAACAATTTTTTAAATCTTTTTTTACTGGTTTTTAACCTTAAATCCATAAATGTGTTTACAATGGATATGTGTCTCCATGTATAATATCATCAACGCTAAATGTAATCACTTGTGACACTAAGATCCCGCACAATTCAGCCTCATCATGATTTTCGTGCTGGAGGAGAAAAAAAACTAAATTTGTTCCACTGTTAAATTGGTTGTCTCAACGTTCCTTTCTGAAATGGAGCAATTGCCGCATGAAAATCTTTAAAAGGTTATTCAACACAATGACTGATAAGGTTTACTAACCTATCACGAGTTTTCGATGACAACGATCAAATATAGGTGAACTAATTTTGAACTTACTTCAGTGATGAATGCACTTGCGTGATAACACTTCAATCTACAGACAGCATGGAGCCTTATTCCGTTTGCATGAACTATTAAATCTTCACGAATGGGGAATAGGTATGCGACTGAACCGCAGCTGCCGCATTAAACTGAGATGACGGGATATTCATACCATAATATAATCGGTCTTCTTGTTAAGCATGAAATAAAAATGGGAGGAGATGGTGCCTTGAATTTTCTCCTTTTTTTGAATGTAAATAGTAGTAACTGTAGTATTTTTCTTTTTCGTTTTCACTGTTTTCTTTAAGAGGATGGCAAATTTATTACTGTGCGCTCGCCTTTGACTAATGACAAACACTTGATACAATAACTGTGCAACTGAATTAAATCCAGTTTTTGGTAAACAAGAATCTGAAATGTACAGAAGAGCTCCGTTATTTTAAACCCGGATATATCGAACTTGAGGCCAGTCCCCAAGCATTTGCTTAGTGTATCACTAATAGTTAACCTTGGATATCTCGAACCTCGGATATGTATGAGAAAGAGATTTAATAAAAACAAAACACATTTGTACTTGAAATCTTGCTTTAATTAAAAGTGGTTATTGTGGTGCACACTTATAAATTTGGCACCGTTTCCTCAAACACGCCAGCTTAAAGCACGCAGCATAGTTACATATTGACCTCTGAGGCAATCCAATTAAAAGCTGATCTACTTCAGAGATAACTTCGCTAGAGGCCTCTAAAAAGCTGTATTGATCAATGACTTTCTGAATTCTGATATGCGGCTTTGAGACTAGAATGGCAAAATAAGACTGCAAGCCAAGAAAGCTAGAAGGTGATGATCACTCAATTTCGAAACCATTGACAAAAGTTAAAGAAATAGTAAATTTAAGGATAAGCGAAGCCTTTGCAAAGCAAGAATTGGTGAAGCGTTTCACTGATTTTAGCCACACCCATGAAATATTCGAGGGATGAACTGATTTACTTCAGGGAAATGTAGTACCCGTTCCTTTTTTATGGATTTCTTGCTGAGACGTTTTGCTTGATTATTGTACAATCACAGGCTAGTTACACCGCACAATTATTTACAGCACAATACACCCATCTTTTGATCTTTGTATAATATAATTCACGTATAATGAATGCTCAAGGTTCATCAAAATATACCATCATGCGCTGCTCGAAAACAGTCTTATAAAATTGTTTCTTTCTTCTAATAAGAGAACTGGATTAGCATCCCGTTTGTTTATGTCATGTTGTTTCCAAATTTCCTATCTGGCTACGCTATATAGCTATGTATTATTAAAACAAACCATGTCATCCCTGTTTACCCCAAACGAACACAATATCCGATGCAGTAACTGACAACTCACCCAATACTCCCAGCTTCACTGTAGCTTGCACTGCTCGGACTAAAGAAATAGCGCAACAGCCGAGCCATGTTACAGTTTTATTAACCAATCATATCACAGCAGCTGGGACAAATAAAGCAATTGTATTTTTCCATTGGCTGTAATTCTATCGCTACTGCATTATTTTCTCCTGTTATTTTATGCCAAAATGCGTGATCCAATGATGGCTAGTACCCGGAATAAAGGGGGACTGCACAAGGGGATACTTGTGTCCAGGGATATACTTGAGGGATATTATCCCACGGAACCTATAACCAGGTTGAAGTATGGATTGTGGAGAAAGAACGGTTGTCGTCAGTTTAAGGGAAGGAAAAAAGAAAGAAGTTGTTGTTAGCTACAAATGATGCAAATCTACTTTTACATTTTCTGAGTGTAGTTATTTGTATTGATTTGTTTACGGGAGGTGATTGGAATGAGACGACAGGTGAGGGGAATGAGTGTTTCTAACTGAAAATTGATATCTTCTATATCTTCTATCTTCTACAGGCACGAACTGTTTTTCTTAGAGGGAGGGGGGGAAATGTGGGGGAGGGGAGGTTAGGTAATTAAAAAAAAACCGCGGGTTTAGAATCGTTTCTCACTTTGTTCAAATTGATGATTATTTTAATATTTTTATAGTTCTTTGTGCTGGAGGAAACTCTCGGAGGACTAAAGCATCGTGGAGTTCCTGCGTGTGGGGCCAGGGGCCCGTTTCTCGAAACTCCCTAGCCCGAAAACTATTTTAGGTGCACCATATTCTCGAATAGCTATACAATTTTTATTGATTTTGAAAGTTAAATGCTTATCTTTATATCTTCGTGAAGCATATCGCTAAGTTTGCGGCAACAATTACCATTAGGTGGCATTAAATGCTTACCGGGCCCGGAAAGTTATCAGGAGTTTCCAGAATCGGGCCCCAGGAACATATAAAACATACATTAGCGCCCTTATATTGTACATCTTAAAAATCGAAGCCACACTTGCTTGAATAAAATAACTGATTTGTTGTGAATATCTGATCACATGGCACTGCCTGCAGAGATTTAACATGCATCTCCAAAAGACGAACTCTGCAAATGAACCGCAATAGATTTAGATTTCTAAATTCTTTTATTGATTTTTTTTAAATTCATAAATGCATTTGCAATTGATATATATCTCCCTGTATAATATCATCAACGTTAAACTTAACTGCATGTGACACTAAGATGCACAATTTAGTTTCATCGTGATTTTTGTACTAGTGAATAAAATACTAAATTATTTAACTGCTAAGTTGGTTGTGTCAACTTTCCTCTTTGAAAATGGAACAATTAATAATAACAATAATAATAATAATAATAATAATGTTTAATACTTCTATAGCGCTTTTTACATTCACATATGACCAAAAGCGCTTTACAAACTTCAAAAATCCTCTCTAATAATAAATTAAATGATTTAAACGAAATTATCTAAAAACTAAATGACTAACTAAACTATTTACATTATATTGCATAGGACAGTTAAAGAAAATTG
>Ga0126336_10001457_pt1 | contig 12356 bp, 7 predicted proteins | sample SidCmetagenome_FD_92530 | JGI IMG/M metagenome (GOLD analysis project Ga0126336, IMG submission 92530) | Coral microbial communities from El Islote,Puerto Morelos, Mexico - Siderastrea C C metagenome | ecosystem: Host-associated > Invertebrates > Cnidaria > Coral | place: El Islote,Puerto... | reverse complement strand
CGTCCACCTCCTCCAGTGAGGAGGCTCAGTAGTAAACCTGCCAGCGAGCAGCAGAATGGAAATGAAGCTGTGGATGGCTCTGGTGTCTCAAGACCGAGAACAACTAGTGGAGTATATCTTGATGGTGGCCCCCCTGATAGCATCAGCTGTATGCAGTTTGCAGTCACCTTCACCAAGAAGAATGGTCAGTAAAATGACTGTAACCCCCACGGAGAAGTAATGTAGTCTTTTCATGCATGTTAAACTGCTAGGAGTCCCTTTGTGGATAGTCGAGAGGACGTGCAAAATGGCTGAGAGTGTGAACTATCAACAGTGCAACGAGATTGAAGCGAGGAGAGAAAAAAGGAGAAGAGACTGGGGGAGCCCCCTTCGCACTTTCACTTCAGGGTTTCTGCTTTTCTGCTCGGATATTTCGCACGCCCCCTCGACTATCCAGAAAGGGGCTGCTAGCAGTCTACATGCATGTGTGTCGATTCTAGAAGGTCTAAGCAAGAGGCTAGGTCTTGGGACCAGCCCTTTCAGCCTTCTCCGGATTCGGTTGATTTGGTTGGGGTACCCCTAATAGAGCGCTTTTCCACCATGACTGGTTCAAACGAGGTTAGTGATGGTTGAGAAAGTTGAACAACCAAAGAAGTCCAAAACGCCTTTTTCACCAGTAGTAGAAGAAAAAGCCCAACCAATCAAGAGCAGTTGACCCTAAGCAACTTATGTTACAATGAACAGACTTAGGAGAGCAGTTAACTGTCCATAATCGTGGGATGCAAAACAGAAACATGTACAGGCATTTTATTAGTTGGTACAATACAGTTAAAGGAGATAAACTTATGTGCTTTAATGCTCTAATCCTAAAAGAAACCTGTGGAGGAAAGTTCATGCCAAAAACAGACAACATGAAGAAGTTACCTGTAATACACTTGAAGTTTTTGCTCTAAGAGAGTAGAAACATTCTGTGTTAGAACTGAATGTAGCCATTCTTTCTGACTGTGAGAGTCTGTAGAGTTGGGGTCTGTTTTTTGTAAACCTTGACATATAAACTTTTCTTAGGACTTCATCTTCTGTCTGTATTATTGGGGAATGTGAATCGTTTCTGCAGTTTTTTTTGTTGTTTTTATGGTTGGCTGGCCCCTCTTTATATATATCTGGGTAGAAAGAAACTGTGGAGCAAAGTTTCTTGTGTAAGGAAACAACACAATGGTGCAGACAAGTACTCTATCGATAACCACCATTCTGCGAATCAAAAATTACTTCTGTTTAACAAAAAGCAATGCTCAAAATGTCGACATTTAAAATCTTTACAGTGACCAATTTACTCTACATCAACTCAGGCGATGTCAAATGAAAGGGCTTCCCACCGACCCAGCACCACAGTTTCTATATTTGTTGAAACTAATCCCATTAACCCTGTGACAACCACCTCTTTACTACTCAATCTCAAGCCGTGTTTATTATTATTATTATTATTATTATTATTATTATTATTATTATTATTATTATTATTATTATTATTATTACTATTATTGTGTATTTTGCAGACAACTTGATCAGCCCATGTTTGTGGGTAGGAACTGCACTTGGGAATGTGTTTGTAGTGGTGCTTAACTTGCCTGTCAGGGAACAAAGAGAATCACAGCCTGTTCTAACAATAACCACAGGTAATCAAATCACCCCATTCTAAGCTTCTGTCCTTGGACAATGAGGTTGTACCCTTTTTTCTCCCATGCTTGTGCCGATTCACACACTGCCATGTCTTGGGTGTACAGGAGGTTGTGGGGTCAATTCCCGTCAAGGACGTCGATTTTTCTTTGTTCCACGCTTGTGACAAACTGAATATTCCATCTTTCTTCTTTTTTTTCCTTCATTGTCATATATTGTGTTGTCATCGGTAATATACCAGGGCTTGAAACACAGTATACATTGAGTAAACTGACCATTATTTTAAAAAGTCGTGATCACCTGTAACAGTTGTTGCAAGTTAAGGCTTAGACTTGTTTTGATTATATTGCAGGGACTTTATTCCAGCCTAAAGCAGGTGCGATACAAAGCATTTCTATTCTAGATGGCCAGGGACATCTGTTTCCCTCTCCATTTCAGTTTTGGAAGGAAAAAGATTCACAGCAGAATAAAAGTAAGTGTGTGAACAACTCTGCTCCTGAACTGATCTTTAAGCATCACTATTCTTTATTTTTCACATTAGCTCTTGTTTCTTGTCGAATAAAAGTGGGCTAAAACAACAGACCTTCAATTTGAAAGTGATGCAGAACCCACTGGAGCATTGCTACTGCATAGATTTAACAGCCGTTTTAAGTGTTTTGTGCATTTCAGTGAATTGATGCTGTTAAACAGATGAAAGATAGTTAAAACTGTCAATCTGGTGGTTTTTCTGCCTTTTAGCAAAGAATCAACAAATAAACTGAAAGTACTGACCTCGACTGGCCGAAGAATAGCGTTCACCTTGCACGGCTTGTTGCTTTGTTAGGATGACATCATGACGTCTTGATATTCCCCATAGTTGATGGTAAATAAATCCATCTTCATCACAAGAATTTGAGTTCCACCATAAAGAAAGCAGTTGTGCTTACATTTTAGACATAGACCTGGTTACAAGGCATGTCAAAACTGAAAATGGCTGTAATTTGACAAATATAATTTATCAACTGTTACATTCACACAAAGAAAATTTTGCCCTGGTTATAGTCTTTAGTATCTCTGAATTATTTGAACATCTTTTTAGATTAGAGCATTCTTTGTCTCTGCCAAGTCTACTTCTTCTACTAAATGCCATCTTGACTTTTTGCAAAAACTTGAAAACTTATGAACTTATAATCTTGTAAAGTTGCTGTTAGACTTTCAAACTCCGTGATTTTTTTCCATTTTTTCTTTGTAGGAAACTCAATGCTGTCAAGAGAGATGCTGGACAGACACTTTGTTGTTTTCTGTACAGAAAGAGAAGCAAAGGTCAGTCGTGATAGAAAACAAAAACATGTTTGTTTATTTATTTATTTATTTTCATAGAAAGAAAAAGGGACAATTATTTTCTTTTTAAATGTGGTTTTTGGCTAGAAATCAGTTTTGCTATGACAAGTGTATTAATTTTTGATCAAATTGTATTTCAGACTAAGATGTATTTTTCTTTAATATGTGGTGTTTTCATCGTTTGAGTGGTATATGTACAGCTCTATACTGTAAATTCTTGCATCACAAAGCATACTTTTTGTTTTTGGAGTTTGCGCCTGTGTCTTAGTAACAGGACTGGTAACACACAACAGAAAACAAATTGTACATAGTGTCAGTAAAAAACCTCTGTCTGTTATTGAAACCAAAAAAGTATGAAAGTAAGCCTTCTTATTATTTTTCAGTTTTCTGAAGACATTGTTTTGCATTGAATTCATAGGTGTATGCTTTACCTACATCTCACACGAACCCAAAGTGCTTCTCAGAAGCGAATATTGCTGATGAATGCGCCGTGATACTCAAGGCAGCAGCTGTTGTTGTTCAAGGTTAAACATGATTTTAATGTGGCCTTAGAATGGCTTATTACACACTTCAAAACCCTTGTTGGTAGCTTGCTATAGAAGCTCTAATAAGGCTTCTGGATAGGTGCTCTCTATACTCAACATGCACTCCATTTCCTAGGAGGAGTGCATGTTGAGGCTAGAGAACGCATGCACAGAAAGCTATGGACGCTTATTCTATAATCTTCTCCGGAGATGCAAAAATTTTTAGTGAAGTTCCCCATGAGTTTCCAATTACAAGCTACTTGCTAAGAATACGATCGAAGCCTGACATGTTTGCGTGTTGTAATAATCATACTTAAGGTGTTTTCTGTATGCTGTTACATGCTCGGCAGTATTACGTCAAAGTGTATGCAACTGAACATCAAAGAGAACTTGGAGAGATCTGAACATTGGAAGCATTAAATCGTACCCTCTTCTTATATAAGAGATGATAAGCCTTCCCCCCAATTCTTGCCGGCAACATTTTTCTCTTACCGGCTTATTAAGATCAAGTGAACAATCTGACAAGAAACCATGCACTGGAAACTGCAAAATAAGCTATAGTTAAGGGTCTACCGGTTATATATGAGAAAACAGGTATTTCGAAGGTTTTTACTTTTTTCAGTTTGGACACTTTCTAATTTGAGCTGTGACTTCGTTTGACTCTGTTCCTGAGAGTAATGGAATTCCCCACCTTTCAATTGGTATATCACATTTGGTGTTGGGTTCGTAGTTACATTTTACAAAAACACAGCATTTTCCATGGCAGTGAAAGGGTTACGTACATATATATAACCTGATGCATATATAACCTGATGCGTATGTTTTTCTTGTAGGGAGCAGCTGCTTGTTGTGTCTTAACAGTCTTGGAAAAGTGCTCGCACTCAGCCTACCAAACCTATCACCACTAATGGATGTGGAATGCTCCTTCTTACTGAAGGAATACAGGTTAGAAACATAATCACTAGGGTTGTAAAACCCTTGAAAGACACTTTCAGACAGTAAAAAACGTTGGCACACAGAAATGCAGAAATGATGGTGTATTGGGGTTTACGTGTCCAGACATACTTCTCCATGTTTTCCGGTTGTAATCCATGTAAATTTTAAACCTGTTCAGGGCAGCGTATCTAATACACTGACAATAAGCGGTGACTTAATTACTTCTCTGCTTTTGCATATAATGCCTACAGTGTCCCATAAGCAAGGTGTTCACAAGCCTAGTGGCTCACAACTGCTGGGGTTTAGGACGATGCCTCCTAATACCGGCGTGTTTATGCAAAGGCTATGAATATGGGAGAAAAGTAGATCTTAGCAAGGATTATTGGAATCCAAAAAGAAAAATGTGGGTAACCATGCATTTTTCAGAGATAATTAACCAACCATAATTCCAAAAAAGTGCTAAAATACAAAGAATGTATGGCAACTTCATTCCAAATTTAAGCTCAATTATCTCTGAAAAATGCGTGGCTGTCCCCAATTTTCGTTTTGGATTCTGATAGCCCTTGCTAAGAACTGCTTTTTCCACAGTCATAAACTGCACAAAAATATTGTTGTATTAGGGGGCAAATTCCATAAGAAACCCGAATATCCCGAGATGCACAGAACGTATGCGCAGTAACAAAAGGAGGCACCGCCCTTAACCTGTTTTCCCAGGAGCGTTACTGCTGTCCCTCCCCTGGATAAGATGCCAGCCTTTTGGTAGGTTTTAGGTTTTTTCATACACCTGGATGGAGAGAGACAATATGAAGTGAATTCTCATCTGATGAAATAACGCAAGACATTGCAGAGACCAAGCCTTGAACTAAACGCTGTTGCATACTCACAGGTGAAGTTTTTGTTCATATTTAGATTTCTTAGAACTCTGGTGTTCTCCGAGGATGCTCAAGCCTTAATTTTGTGTTCGCCGTTTGAAATCCAGAGGCTGTCAATGTTTGTCAGACCAGGGTGAGTGGGGATTGTAAATTGACAGTTAACACAACCACCAACCCCTCCTAGACAAAAAAACGTCCCAAAAGTGCCCCTTGTTAGGTGCAAAACTCTGCCTGATGTGTAGGCTTGTATCAAGTGATGTTCTCGTTGAGGTGCCTTCACACGGAAACCAAATTTGTAAACAGGTGTCTTTCTCTTCTTGCCTGGTATGCACACTTCCTCTCTTCGAGGCTTATGTACTCAGAAGCCAGTGATCAACAGTTAATCCTTTGAGCCCTAACAATGACGAAAGTGAAATTTCTCTATACATTATCACTACTTGTTCAAACAATCAAGTGATGGGGATATGCAAAGTGATCACCAGGGATGAGATCTGATGTCTTGATATGATGTCTTATTAGTTCCATAAGACATATATGGAGAACAGTAAGGAGAATATGCATTTTCATATCAGGGATCAAAAGGGTTAAGTAGGTTTTGGCAAATATAAGTAGTGAGCTTGTGGAAACGTTGCAACAAAAACTGGCAAGTAACTTGGAAGTTTGCAGAGTTTTAAGGTTGCCAACACAAGTTTTCCGACTTACATTTACTGTGTGACGGTGCCTTAAAAAAATCTGTCTTCTCTTTTGGTTCAACTTCAGTGTGAAGCCTTGATAGTTTTTTATGTCGTCCCTAGCCTTGTTCATTTATGGTCATCATCAACTCTAGCTTTTTTCTTACTAAGGCACACCTAATTTCATTAACATTGTCACATAAAAATGAAAAAAAAAGGGAAAAGAAAAAGCCCAAACAGGAATAAGTTAGGTACGGTAACTACATTAAGGGAATTGCTCTAACGAAGGGTTAAGGCTCAAAAGGTCTTTTAGGTGGCCAGTTTAACTTAACTCATTTGATATGAAAATGAAGTATCACACCGTCATCCGTAAGTGCTTTGAGAATTATGAAGATCTAAGAATGTAATTTGCGTGGATAATTAATTCCTATTTGGCTTTTTTCTTTATTCTTTTTTTTTTCCATTTTTATATGACAACGTTATTGCAAGTAGGTGTAACTATTATTTTAAGGTTTTTGAATGCAATTTTTTGACTTTCCAAATATGACTTGTGATTATCATAACGTTGATTGCAGCCCTTATTAACGTGTATTTTGTGGATTTCCTGATCATTTCAGGATGCTAACAGAAAACCAAGGCTCATTATTCCGTGCGATGGAAACACCTGAACCACCTAGTAAAGGCTTCTTTAGTAGCTTATTCAGCACTGCAGCCTCGCCTCTTGATAGAGAGCAGCTCTGTAAGTACTGGATGGAACTGATTTACAAAACTAACGCAATAGTTTTGAAATACTTTACATAAGTAATTAACGTAAGTAAGTATATGTTTTATGTTTCACGTTCATATATCTAGAGTTTTATTGGAATTTGGTTATTGTAAGATTTCAGGTTTTAATTAGAAGTTAACCATATTTTTTCCCTTCTTGATGTTGGTTTTGTTAAAGTTTTAGTGTCAATCATTTGTCACACGAGTCCCTGGCCTGCGAGACTGGGTAGACATTCGTTTATATGTTATTGATGACAATTTGATGATTATCACCAACGAAACATGAAAAAACCTATTTCCTTTCCTTTGCGTGGGCGTGAAAATTGTGAAAAATCTTAAAATAAGTTACGCACAAAACCTGGGAAAAGTGCAGAGCGTTAGCCGGTCCAAAATAGAGTGTTGTTGTGTGTAAATCTTGTAGTAAAGTACAGCTACTGTTCATGCGGAACATAATAACAATGTTGGTAGGTATCTCCTTACAAGTTTTTTTCTTTTCTTTTCTTTTCTTTTCTTATAACTCTGTTAGTTGGCACGGAGAGCGGGAATGCCTCGCGCAGTTTGACAGATCGGTTTAACGGTCCAGGAATGGAAAGGCTACAGGAGACTTCAAGTGGGTTAGCAGGTGTTGTGGCCAGGAACAAACAGGTAAGAGGGACAGTGCTTTCATCAAGGTGCACATTTCTAGTTTGTACTTTAAGGGAAGGCCGATACAAATACCAGAGTAATCAATAGCACGATACCAGAATATTTTTGAAGGTAATCGATCCGCGTGAACAGTATCGGGTCTTGCGATACTTATTGATACTGCATGTGACCAGCCAAAGAAAGAAATAATAATTCCATTTATTATTTCTTTTCATAGGAGCTAGACTTCGGTGCATTATTCTCTGCATCAGTATGCTGTTACATTCTGGCATATGTTCGGCAGGCGAGCTTGTCTCTAGTCGTAAGTTGGCGGTCAGCAAAATTTCGTTGAATAGCATTGATGTCACAATATCAGTACTTGCTGAGTGTTGTATTCCTTCGAGCGATAACATCCCCATATCAATATCAATATCGATATCATGTAATTTGCCCAATATTGCATCGAATTGGAAGACAGGCACCCGCCCATCCTTATTGTGCTTGTTATTGGGATCCCCAGCAAACGGTCGAAACTGGTTTTTTCTGGTTCATTTCAGGCCCTTTTGGAAAGAGGAGAAAAGCTATCAGAGCTGGAGGTTAAAACTGAACAGATGAATGTTCGTGCCAAGGCCTTTGCAGACGCTGCGCATCAGCTGTCACTCAAATACAAGGATAAGAAGTGGTATCAGGTCTGAGGGAGTTGAGTTGCCAAGCCTGTGGTGCAGTGCACTGCCCGGTTATGGCTGCATGGTGTGGTCACACAGCCCCCCCCCCCGGGGGGGGGGTACTCTCGTCAATTAACAATAGGTGTGGGCCGCGAAGGTTCTCAAACCCTGACCCTATTTAAGGATTACCCTTTTTATGGCCCAAACCCGAAAAATCAAACCCTATTTAAGGGAATAACGATAACTAGGAATTGTGTAAACAGATCGTTTTTATCAATTCTCTTTTATAAAATCCCTTTAACGTGCAGCTCAGTTTTAACAGACCATATCTTTTTGCGTTTAGTTGGGCGTTTACGTGGGGCAATTTTATCTAAGACAAAAAAGGAACCCTGTATCTAAGGATCACAATACCAAAACGGGGCAAAATGGATACCCTATTAAAGGACTGAGATGCTCAAAACTATACCCTTTTCCGCGGCACATACCTATGTAGCTTATAGACGGGAGTGCCCCTCTCCCCGACGGGGGTCATACTGTAAAATCGTGATAACTCGAAGCCCAACAAAAGCATTTTCCCAAGCATCACTCGTTTTAGTAAAGTACAGTAGTCTTCCGTTATCTCGAACGCCAAGGGAAACGGAGATTGTTTGAGATAGCGAGATAGCAAATTTGCTGTCAAATTTGGTCATTTCTACCAGAATTGGACTGAAAAAAAATACATAAATAAGTAAATTAAAAAAAAAAAAAAAACGCCAGGGTCCGTACGGGTCATGGAAAACCTGGAAAGTCATAGAATTTTATAATTTCATTTTCCGGGCCTTGAAAGTCATGGAAAATGAAGTTCATTGAACCAAATTCCTGGAAAATCCTCGACTTTTAAAATCTTAAAAGGGGATAGTACCCTGAACGCCGCTCTAATGGTGGTTTCAGAGTCTGCGCTGTAGATCTCTGCTTATACCAGTGGCTATGCAGACCGTTTACTGATTACTTAGTGTTTCTTTTTTCACCAATCAACGAACATCTCGGTCAAAGAAAAATTTCATACATTATGTCCTGTTGTCATTCGGTTGACATCGGACGTGGCAATTTAGGTAAACGGGAAGTGGTAGTTTGTTCAAAGTAGCGGGGATTCGAGATAACCGACTTCGAGATAGGTAATAGTAAATGACTGAAAAATAATAAACAAGTCCAAGTTTGAGATTAGGGGGTTGGGGAAGGGGTTCGAGTTTGTAGGGACTATTTTAGTCCCCTTAGCTTGAACTTTCTATGCCGCGAACAAATTTGTGTTTTCCCCGATGGTTTGAGTTATCAGGATTCTACTGACTGTTTATTAGGCTCGTTTAGCTCGTAATAAAAAAAAAGCGCTATTTTAGCCTTAAGGCTGCGACTTCTAAGTCAGCAATTTCAACTAACATTTTGAAAAGCCCAAAAATAATTTGCATCACTGAAAACCTTGAAGGAAATAGTGGTCCAATTTTGTTAAATCCCACTTCACTAGTTGCTGTTTTGTGTGGCTTCTGCAACCCAAAACTTGGTTTCCCCTAGCAAATGTCTTTCAAAATTGTAAAAGTGGACTTCCATAAAACGAGCAAAACAAAACCGCAGCTAGTTTTTTGCTATACCTGTTTAGCATTTCTTGTCTTAAGTTAGTGAGTACAACAGAAATCGCGTATACAATTACCTAATGGAATATTTAAGACATTTTCTTATCAGGGTTGTTGCCTTTATAGAAGAGCTAAAGAATGGTAAAAAAACTTTCAAAGAATATGATAATCTTTCCAATAGAGGAAGGCCCTTACCCTCGGTTTCGTAGTTTCAGTATGTTAATAGTCAAGTAAGGATATTCAAGGGTTTTTACCTAGCAATCATGTAACATTTGTGTTTATACAAGTCGTGTACTGTAAAAATGTTAAAATAGTCACTAGATATCAAGAATATTACATGATGTTAGGAAATGTAAACTGCAAAGTTTATTTCATTAAAATGGAAGGCGGATTATGTATAGGTGATACTGATTAACTGATGTGATCGTGTTAATGCTGTGCCCCACGGCTCACTTTAGATGAGAGCTTTACGTGACTATGAGTAAAATTCCTACCAAAAAAAAAAAAATTCAGCCCTTAGGTGGTCTTTAAAGGAGACGTTTCGCTGTAAAAACGATAGTATCGCCTTTATTTCACATCTTTCGGTAGCAAAATGCAAATTCAGACGTGTTTCAATCATGGCAAGTCGACTCCAGCGTCTTGGGAAATTAGCCAAAAAATAGGAGCTGAAAGCGGAATTGAAAAAGCCGATTTTTAACCGTCACTTGAACCCTGGCCTCATCCAGGCACTGTTTCAAGTTTGGATAAATTATGTCGGCAATGCTCGTGAAAAACTGCTTATTGTGCTCAACGACCCGGTGTAACTATTCGAAGGCAATCGAACAAGAACATTTATGTGAGTTCGACTACCGAACTTATCGAACTCTACCGAGCTAATCGACCTCGATCCGTGGACAACGTTCGATTACGTTCGAAAATCGAAAGTATTCAAACAAAATCAATATATGGATGTGTTCGATTGAATTAAAAAAATTCCGTGGGTTCGATTACGTTCAGTCACCGAACTGAATCGAATTAGATACGCGGAGTAAGTTCGATTGAGTTCGATTAAAATTCTGTTCGATTTCGTTTGGTTTATTTCGCGTGGATTTTTTTTCTTTTATGTTTCCTTGTTTCATTTGAATCAGTGCTTTAATTATTTTTAGTTTTGGGGCATTTGTCATCATTCGTTTCATTCATTTCATCATTCGGCATTTTAATAGCCCCCTTACGGTCAAATTCTGCTTAAAAATTGCTTATGATGCCGGTATAATGCTCGCTGCATAAACGGCCAAAAAGGTTATTATGCTCGATGAAATTATACTCTCATAATTTACCCAAGCCTTACGCGACATAATCAAGCGATGTCTCTCTATATTGTTGGTTTTATACTTTACTCTCTTCCGCAATATATTTGTCTCCAGGCCTCCCTTCTTCCTCTTCTATTGTTTCCAGCTCAGCATGAACTCTACTGCGGCTCAAAATTTGGCTCGCGCTTCGTACAACACTGCTACATACAGGAAACAGTGTCTTCCGGAATCCAAGCCGGTAATTCCTGTTACTCAACCCGTAAATAAATGGATTCACACAGCTACTGATGAACACCAGTAGCGAGAGTCCATGATGCAGTTTGCTATCGAGCTTGACTTTTCCCGCCATCGCCAGCGCGTAGTTGATCTGACTTGGCGCCAAACAGACAATCAGCATTATGCACGCGGCGCCGACCATCCGCGTCATTTTCCCGCGCATTTTGGCTCTGCTCCCTGCTGAGGCGACTGTGGCTTTGCTGGTCTTGTAAATCATGTGCGCGTATAAGGCAAGCATAGTGAGACTGGGAAAAGCCATTTTTAGTAAAACTTGAATGACGCCCACGATCGCACGGATCGGCTGTTTACCCCAGAAGAGCAACCACTTGCAACGTCGGTTGGGTGGATTTGAGGGAACGTACCCGACCTCAAAGAAAGTGCTTCCACACAGAATCAGCGACCACACCCATGCCGTAAAGATGTAGATGAGGGATCGCTTCTTGTTGAAGGTGTCGTTGTACTTTAGAGGCTTGATCACTGCGTACCATCTTTCCGTCGCAAGAGCCAGGCAGATGTACGCCGAGAAAACAACCAGTTGGAAGAGAAACACACGGTTCCATATCACTTTGCAAAAGAGCTCACCCAGGACGCGATTGGTTGGATAAGGAAACGAATCACTAAGAACAAAAGCCGGGTTTGTGATCAGGTTGATGGCGGTCAACACGTCAGCTATGGCCAGGGACAGAATCAAAACGTTGTAGGATTTCTTCAAGAGCATTCTGTCACGTGTGAAGATGGAAATGACCAACACGTTTCCGACAAAAGCGATTGCAGCGATAATGGAGTAGGTGATTTGCGTGAAGGGGGTTATGCCCGATGGCGCTGTACTGAGGCTATTCTTGGAAAGTGGAAAAGATAAAGTTGATCTCGTTGAGTTACTGACTGAAGAATTGTTCATGCTGTTGTATTTTTTTCGATCGCGTTCGTCTCTCAGCGAAATTTAACACTCTTTACTTTGCGGCCCTGTAGTTTCCGCAATGTAGTCACCATTAAATGTATAACCTGAAAAGACAACAATCGATAACACATTATTAAGGGTGCATTCTTTTGGGACTATTCTGGCTATTCTTATTCCGGTTTAGGAATAACAGAATACGCAGAATTTCAATTTCGAAAAGAACGCTTCTTCTGAAAACGGAATACCCATGGCAGAGGTG
>Ga0126336_10001456_pt1 | contig 12356 bp, 12 predicted proteins | sample SidCmetagenome_FD_92530 | JGI IMG/M metagenome (GOLD analysis project Ga0126336, IMG submission 92530) | Coral microbial communities from El Islote,Puerto Morelos, Mexico - Siderastrea C C metagenome | ecosystem: Host-associated > Invertebrates > Cnidaria > Coral | place: El Islote,Puerto... | reverse complement strand
GGAAGCGACATCGATGAAGACACTTCTGTTTTCGCACTGTCTTGTTTGTTGCAGTGGCGAGTGGATCAGCTGCGAGCTGTACGGCAGTCACGTTTCGCTTGTTTATACTTGGAGAACAGGTTTACGACAAACGTTTCAAAGTTGAATGCTAGAATTAGATAATTCAACGTAAATAAAATTCTCACCGAGTACAAAGCGCTTGAACTATTCGGGATTTTATTTCTTGTACTCCGCGAGATAATTTTGGTCTTTTTCTATCGCTGAACTGATGTATGTGATAAATAAAAATACTGTCAGTGTTTCTTTTTACATCTCATTCTGTAACGAATTGATAGCATGAGATGAGACAGTTATGGCTGTATTGGGTTTGCACGTTTTCCTCTAGCGTGGTCTAAATAAATTGCTACGAGAAATGTGCCAAAAAACATCGATGGAAATAAGTTCAATCAAAGCTGCTAATAACCTAATGGAAACAATACCTACGCACAAAATACGACTTTCATTATCAATAATCCAGTTATGTGTTAACAAGATCATTTCACAGTTCAGTACTTTGAACCCGATCCCAGTTTTTAACCCGACTTCAGGCAATTCTGTCTAATTCTAATAATACAGTCGATCAGCGCAGACTGGATTGATAGAAGCGCTACTGTTCTACTTTGCGACTAAACAACTCCAAGAGTAAACTTTTATCTTCATAAAAAGTAAAAAGCACGAAAACAAGATAAAAGTGTAAAATAAGATCCATTCGTCAATTACCTAAACGAAAGGACAAAACCGAATCCGCCGCCTTTGGCCGCCATAATTTTTTCCTTCAGTGTCCGAGTTCCGTTGGAGCATGCAACATCTGCGCACGCGCAGGAGGCATATCCGCTGACTAGAACCTCACAGATTGCTTTGCAAGTTGTGAGAACATCGTTTGGATTTCATTGAAGAGAATGTATGGGAAGTTGCTTCCCCCCCCCCTGCAATTTTGTTTTCATTTTACTTTTTTCTTCCTATGGCAACGATAGGCCATGGACAATTTTGTTTTTATTTTCGTTTGAAAGAATTTTTAAATTACTTTTTACATTATGTTTTTCATTGATTTCACATCAAATTAAATTTAGTTTCGTTCGAAATTATTTTCATTTTTAATCATTTTGTTTTTATTTTAATTAGTTTCTCGAAAAATTTACTTTTGATTTAAATTTACTTTGATAAAATATTATCTTGATTTAAAAAAAAGAAATAAAAAATAAAACAAAAAAAGGAAAATAAAACAAAAATTTGTTGTCTTAAAAGACAATGGGATTTTTATTATGGCAGTTCTAGGCCACCACACTGTTCCATGTGTTTGGAGGTAGTTTTTTCCCGTTAAACTGGAATGAAGTTTCTTGAAGGATGTTTCAGCGCTCTTTTGAGATATTCTGTGGGGATGGGGGTTTCTTCTTGATAGAAAGTGTCATACTTTACACACTTTTTCTATACCCTCCTCCTGAGGTACATTTGTGTATAAGCTCCTTACGTCTATTGAAACAAAGTACCTTTTCGCAAAATACCAGTTCGCAAAGTACAATTTCGCAAAGTACCATTTCGTTTCGTTTCGTTTCGTTTCGCAAAGTACCGTAAGCCCTTCTTAACGTTGATTATAGAGTGAATTCGTACAACCCATTTCTTATATGCTAATGAGGCGCATAATATTCTAATGACCGGTTTAAGTACGCACGAGCGATTCACGATTGAAATGCGTACCTGTGTTCAGCATACGCCAAAGAAAATAAGCATTTTGAAAAAGATACGGAGTACAACCGCAGAAAAATAATACTTGGTACACTAGGTTTCAAGTTGTCATTTCAAAAAGGACGCTACAAACTCCACATAGCAGCTCGCTTTACGTGTACCTGTATCACTGGACTTTCAACATTCTGAACATGCAACAGTGAACTAAATTTCAATTCAACGTTTCCCACGCGTAACCCACATGCAGCCCTGCGTTAAATTAAAAGGCTGACTTTCTGACGCCTGTGACAGAGAAACACTCGTGCCGGTTCTTTCTCACGCTGGTATGCAAACAGTGGAAGAAAAGAATAGCTCATTTTAAGGCTTGTTATTTTTAAATGTTCACAATTAGGAATTTGAAGCAATGGTTTCAGTTGTGCGTGCTCAGTTTTTTTAATTGTTCTCCTCATTAGCATTTAGGGATTCTCGTTAGCATATAAGAAACGGGTTATACGAGATATTCCAGGCATTTTTCTATTCATTGATTTTAAGAAGGCTTTTGACACCTGGAATGGGCATTTATTGATAACGCACCGAAACTTTTCAATTTCGGCCCTATGATTAGGGGGTGGATTTCACTACTGTATTGTAATGTTGAAAGTGGAGTGATCAATGCAGGCTTTATGACCAATTACTTCAGGGTCTCAAGAGGAGTACGTCAAGGCTGCCTTTAAAGGCCCACCTTCACCCAAAAGGCCTTGCACGCGGCGCTTGCTGTTTTATGAATTTCGTGTAACACGAAATTGTTTCTGAGCGGTGATTCTTTCAAAATCCGTTTCCTCCGGAGCCATCTTGTCGAAAATCGTCCAAAAGCATGCAGGAATTTATTCTTCAATTATCAGGCTGTTGTTTCCTGGAATTATTTTGTGACGGAGCTGGCCAAACGTATTTTTTTCGCTCTTACTTCGTCCAATATGTTTCCTGCCAAATGGTACTCGCAGTTGAAGATACCACAGGCAGCCCAAGAATGCGATTTGTTTTGCATATATTACTGAGTCTATTCCACATGCGTGCATATATTATGTGCACCTTCGTCAAAATATAAGAGTTTGTATGGGAATGTAATAAATCCGTACCATATGCCAGAAATATAAAATAATTCTGAATAACAAAGGGTTCTCCTTATTTCTGCGTTGTTTCCGTTCCTGTTTATGGGCTTACTGAGCTGGTTTGAGCCGTTTTATAGCTATTTGAGCAAGATAATGTTTTTGAGTTTACTCTTCACTAATAAATTAATTAAAGGCTGGCGGCCCGAGACTATTCCTTCGGCCAACCGTCCGTACTCGAAGCTCGATAAATCCCATGAAATCGGATTCGATTTCTCCAAAATTACCTTCAACGGACCTGCCAGTGTTTTAGGCTGCTGTTCGTTGCCTCGTAAGGTCCAAGTCTTTTCTTCATCCCTCCAGAGACGGCCGCTTTTATACTCCGGGTTGGCTATTCTACTTATCCTCAGAGGCATAATCACACCATCTAGGACATAAAAAATATTATGGGATCGGAAGTCCCGTTGGAGGTTACGTCATCACGACAAATGTCTTTCAACCAGGGGTAAGGGCAGTATCATGCAAATCGCACGGGGGGAGGTCTCCTGGGTCGAATTGACCAGAAATAAGTTTCTCGCACAGCGTGCGGAGCACGCGGCAAAAGCAGTCATGCGAACGATAGCATGACTTTATTCAAAGCAAAGCCGTGTTATTAAATGATGTGTCAATTTTCCGTGTGCATTTTTTATTGCTTAAAACTGCGCCTCTGGTGGTATATACGCATATGCTGCAAATAAATCTTCCTTATTTGCTAAAAAAGTTCAAGCGTGTGGCGTCCTTTATGATAAGGGAAATTTTTAGTCTTCACAAAAGTACAATAAGTTGTAGAGGGCTTTTCGGTGCTAGCCGGCGTGAAGTTTTTAAAATCATGAATAAGCTCACTCCAGAGCAAGCTGAAATTTTTCAGTTTGCAAGGAGTGGGCACAATCTATTGATCACTGGGCAAGCCGGAACGGGCAAATCAACACTGGTGAATTCCATCAGACATGCAAGACTGCAACCAGCGCAGTCTTAGTGTCTCCGTGGTTTGTTCCAGCGGAATTGCCTGCTGTGTTTATGAAAGTGGTGTTGCATCCCCCGTCCATTGCTTCTATGGTCTTGGCGCCGCAGACATGTGCTCCACACAATTAATTTAACGTTCTGTCGGGGACAGCAGGGTTTGTGAAAGACTGAAAAATATGGATGTGTTAATTTGGGACGAGGCAAGCATGTCCGTATAATTGAAATTGTCAACGCCTTGCACCATCATTTAGCAGGGGAAAAATCGGGCCTAGAGAGATTCCCTTTTGCTGGGAAGCAAATTATTATTGTGGGGGAATTTCTTCAACTTCTTCCCGTTCCTAGCTGAGAATTTATGTTTAAATCTAGAGTTTTTGAGCACGCAATAACACACAGATTTGAGTTAACTAAGGTTTTGCGCCAGTCTGAAACCGACAAGATGTTTATTGCCGCCGTTAATGATTTGAGAGTGGGTAATTGCACGAGGGAAACCGCTGACTTCATCAAACAGCTGTCAAGGGAGTTGGAGCCTCAAGTGGCTAAAGATGCCATTCATATTTTTTTTAAAGAGAAACGGTGCCTCACTTTTCAACCGATTAGCCCTTGACAAGTTGGATGGCGAAATTTTGCGTTTCAACGCGACCTATGAGGGTCAGGGGGAAAAATTCATTGGCCGGGCGAGAAGTCGTTGTTCCTAAAGAAGAACTGTAAGGTTATGCCGATATGGAATGTATCTGACGACTTGAAAAACGGTGTCAAGGGGGTATTCAAGGGTGTCAAAGGTGACAAACTTGAGGTCTACTTTGAAAAGACCGGAACAGTTGAAATAAAGGGCGAGACGTGGATACAACGGAATCGCCAGGGGAAGATTATCGAGAGCGTCGTTCAGTTTCCCATTGACTTGGCATACGCCGCGACATGTCATAAGTCTCAGGGTTTGGAGGTCTCAGCAGTTGTATTACATTGTTCGAAAGAATTTGTTCCCGGTATGGTGTACGTAGCTGTTTCTCGGGTGAAGTCGGCAGACGCACTTCGAGTAATCGGTTTTAATGCCCATCAGATTTTACCAGCTGATCCTGAAGTTATCGAGCAGTGCAGCCGAACCCTTGGAGAAATTGATCCGTCCCTACGATGTTGTAGGAAAAGGCCTGTTTTAGAAGATTGTTTTGAGATCCAAGAACGGTTTGAGCCAAATGAAAGTGATGAATCAGAGGACTGCATATATCACTTTCCAATTGAGATGTCAGATGGAATGGTACAAGCATATTTTGAAAGAGATGACACTGACCTTGCTGTAACTGTTGGCCAGCTCTATGACCAAATGCAACGCCACGAGTCGGAGTTATCAAGACCTCCCCTAGGATGGCTGGATGAAAGGGCAATACTCTCTACTTTCTAAGTTCTGTCACCTGTAAGTGAATTCAGTCGCTCCGAAAACGAAGTCGTTGATAAGTTGTTGGGAACAGATTATTCAGAGAACGTGAAGGCTTTTATCAATGTTATGTGGTTTCTCTCATTCCTTGCCTTTGAACAGCATATCGTAGAAGACCCTGCCGAAATTGACGTGAATGTTAGTAGAAGTGATTTCACAGTAGCTACAGCCAAATTACATGAATTGTTTACGTCTGCCGAGTTTTCACATTACCTTGTTTGCCTCTTCAATGTTGCCAATTGTAGCCCGGCCCAACGATCCAATGGCGTGCAACTTGCACATGCGATTGATGTGAGATTTCTAGAGCATCTCCAACGCATCACTTTGAAGGATCAAGAAGGAGAGACACTTGCGTTCAATGTAGAGGAGATGTCCTCTGTCGGCCGGGGTAAAGTTCGTCACGTCGGAGGATGGGCATTTAGAAAGGTCCTCGAGAATTCCCGAACGTACGTGAGAACAAACATCCATTCTGAGAATGCGGAAACCATGAGTTCTGTCTATAAACACCACGGAATCTGTGAACTGATCGAAGAATACCTTGTTGGGTCATTGGTGATGCTAGAGAAGGTCAGCCTCCACAAAGATACTCTGCAGGTCACAGAGGCTCGGCAGTTCAGGGAACGAGGCCTGATTCACATTGAAGATACCACGTATGAGTTTTTTATGAGCCTTGAAGGCCTTAGGGTTCAGCTGTTGAACAATAAAACGATGCGTGAACAGAAAGGTAACATGGCAGAGGTGGCCTACCAACAGCTTTTGCGAAACGAGGAGCTGAAATTGAAATGGCAGAAATGTTTTCACGAGGATGACCTTGCAAGCAAAAAGGTAAGATTGCTTAGTTGACATGTTCGGGAAATAAGGTATATTATGTGGCAATTGGGTGTATAAGCTTCGATATACCGGGTATACTACTCTGAGATACTCACGAAAAATACGTTCAAAAACTGTCAATGGTAAATGGCATCGGTCCCTCCAATCTCTCTGTGGCTGATCTAATTAATGCCTTTGATAATCGTATCCAGAGAATCCTGAAAGCACTCACTCACTCATTCACTCACTCACTCACTCACTCACTCACTCACTCACCCAAAAAATCCATAATACAATAAGTGAAGACTTATAAATCACTAACACTTGTTTCATTTCAGTTTTCTCTTCTTTGAAGTGTGTTTTGTAAAACCGTGCAATAAGAACTAGAATGCCAAATATGCCTCTTATATTGCCATAGAGGAAAACTCGAGAAAACGCAAAGAAAACTCGAATCATGCAAATTACTCTCGTTTTCTAAAATGCCCTTGGTATTAAATAAATTCCAAAATATGTTGCTGATTTAAAAAAGATAACCAACTAACTAACTAACTAACTAACTAACTAACTACCTAACTAACTAACTAACTAACTACCTAACAAACTAACTCACTACCTAACTAACTAACTAACTAACTAACTAACTAACTAACTAACTAAATAACTAACTAAATAAATAAATAGCTGGTTTTGACGTGTTTCATTTTCGCACTTGCCTCCCCACTATATATGTCTTGGAATTCGGGCTAGGGACAAAGCGATCTCTCTGTCTGTCTGTTTGTTTGTTCGTTTTTCATCTAAGGAGATTCTAACAGACAGAACCCAATCAAAGGTTTTCTGGCATGAGAGGCTGGCACGTTTCATTGAGAAGTACAAGGATGCAAGTGTGTTATGCAGAGTGTATTTGAAACATCAACTACTTTCTCTTTGTGAAGCCTATGAGATTCGCTTCAGAAGAACGGACAACAAAAAAAAACATTGGCCACCAGCCTGATTGAAGCTATAAGAAGCAATAACGCCGTCCCGTTTATTGGTCCTGTAGACAATAGACAGTTCCAGGTCGTCGAAACTGTTACAGATGAAAGCAGTGGCGCCGTTCGAATCAGAATACGATTGTCAGGTACATTTGTGTTTGGTAGTACAACCCGGCAATAGCCAATTTTATTCAATAACCACACCAACATGCCCCGTTTCTTTACTCTGATTTCAGTACATGAGAAATGTTCAACGAATGTTAACATTGTTTCGGTGTATTTGCATATCGTTACATTGCTTATCACACAATAATGTATTCAAACAGATAGCGAAATTTACCTTCTGTCTATATTATATATTCGTTATGGTTGGATACCGGCCTATTTACAACGATACAGACAGCATTACACTTTGCTAGAAGGTAACGAGCAAGAGGAGAAAGGCTTCACACTCTGGTTGCGTACATTACTTTTGCAACTTATTGTGGTTTGACCAAATCTTATCGAATTCTGTGTAGATTCCTGTTGAAGATATGTTGGGTGATTGTTTTGGCCATTGCAAGACCGCACTTGACAGAAGTAGTTCTTTACACAATCTTGATTTATCAGCGCCGGCTTAACTACTGATGAAGGAAACTGTGTCAGTTTTACAGTGACCATGGATTGAAATCCCAAAAACATACACTGCAAATCAAACCAAAGTTTCGTAGAAACAAAGTTACTATTGTGCTGAGAGCTTTCGTTCCTCCATTCCAGCATAAATTGGTGAAACTTATCTAGTTCTTTCAAACGTTGATCACGTATAGAAGAAATCGGTAGCTTATCGTTGAACAGTTGAATGACCTTTGAGGTGTGCTGTAGCAGAGCTATCACTCCTTCAAGTTGAGAACCATCCTTGTTGTTGTCTATAAGGTCCTCTTGATACTTCTGTTAAGTATAAATACAAAAACAAGGTAAAATCCATTTCATACGCAGCTAGCTTGGTTTAAATAAAAACTAAGAGTTGCCGGGAAGAAAAGTCGTTCCTGGCAGATGACATGCGATGTAGCTCATGTGATCTTCACAAAGCTGAAGCAGATACTGTGATAGTAGAAATTCCCTCTTTTCGAGTACATGATAAAAAGCCAAATATAGCAACTTGACGAGTAGATGCCCCCCCCCCCTTCGAAAAATATCCAAATCCCACACCTAATACTCCGTCCAAAACTTGGTCAGTTTTTCCAGAGGGGAAATGCTGGGTAGGATTAGACAGACACATAATCGTAAGAATTCAGTGCATTGTTTCTCCAGTTGCTACCTCGTGTGGCATGTTAAATGTGGAAATATCTTTATGTATGGAATAATGTCATTTCACCTGCATGAGAAACAACATCTTGTCATCAAGGACGTTCTCCGCCAGGTGATTTCTCATTTTCAATGCCGGGTCCAATTCAAAATGTTGTGTCGTCAACTTTTCATGCAGAGAGAGGCTGAAGCTTGTTTGGTCCCAGTTGTATGCATCGTAAAATTTCTTCCAGGTCACAGTTTTGCCTTTAATTTTCAAACATCGAGGTTTTCCTCTCTCGCTGCTTTTCTCGATGTTATTCCGTATTTTCTTAATGTTGTGCTAGTCATGGAAAATAAACCGAAAAGAAATGGTCAGTTTTTGCAATATATCAGATATACCCATGCGTTATAACAAAAAAGAAAAAAAAACATTCTTTTTCCTGAAATTCACCTTTGGATCCATAATGAATACCATTGGAGTACCCGTGTAAATGTTGGTTGTTACAAACTGGTCTACCACTGGATCTCTTCCTCTAAAGTGCAGTTTTATAAACTGTCTGTTGCAGTCTGCACCGTCCATTACTGACCAGTAGATGCTTTATAGCAAACAAACAAAATCAGGTTTATGCTACACGAATATTTTCCCGTCAACCTGACGTGGGTCATTTTTTATCACTACAAAAATTACTATTAGATGCCTTTCTCCAAAATGAGTGACTCACTAAGATCAGGGAGTATTACACTGTTGTGGTAACGATTAAATAGTATTCAAAATAAGGTGTAAAAGCAACACCCTGGTGAATTGTGTTGTTAAACATTTGGCGTCTGATTTCTTGTTGCAGGTTAATAAGGAATGACAATGTAGAGTGGACCAGCAAGGAATTCCAGTTAATATGAATCTAATGTACTGAGACTGCATGAGCAGTCTAGTACTGTAGTACAGTGGATGTAACAAATAGTAATTAATAAGTGCTCCACAAAACACATTTATCGAGCACCAGCTACGATGTACGTTGAGAATTGCACACTAAATAAAGTGATGAAGAAAGAGCTTACACAAATCCAATTTCAAGCATTTTTCTAACGCCAGTCCAGAAGTTGAAGTACAGATCACAGGGAGAACACTCGGCAGACGGAAACTGTGCTCTAGGAAAACGAATTCCTCCATCACTTAAAAAGATGAATTGCCAAACATGTGTTGCAAGCTGAGGCTCATCGCCACCTGGAAATGGACAATGACCGACGATTTTAATCTTTCAACAAGACATGTTTCTTTTAACAAAAGCTTTGTTTCGTCCTTTACTAAGTTAGTAAATATCAGTCAATATTGATTATGAGGTGTGGGTGTGTGTGAGAGAGAAAGGGAGGGGATAGCCACATAGATGTCTTTTATCCTTCTTAACAGTTACACAAAGTTGGAGAACAAAATACTGTACAGAATCGAATAATGTATAAAAATAAAAGAAAAGACATTGTGATCTTTGTGCAGATCCGTGCTTTTTTGATTTGCTAAAGGTTTTCAGCGCCATCCATTGTTATTAGTAGTCAAGCACTTTTTTATCGATTTTTTTTTTGGAGGCTGTAATTTAGGTTTTAATATGTTTATTTTTATCTTGTAAACGCATTGAGGCTCCACGAAATGCGTGTATAAAAACTGTTATTATTATTATTATTATTATTATTATTATTATTATGATTATGATTATTATTATGATTATTATTATGATTATTATTATTATGATTATTATTATTATTATTTTACACTACAGTGAAGTAGCCTCTCCTTATCCTCGGACACATTCCGTAAAGGAAAAAAACATGCGAACGCGCACGAAAGAAACTTGGGAATTTGACGCGCGGGATTAAAAGGATGTCGAGTTTTATTTTCGCTCGTGTTAGGATGTTCTTCGAATTACTGCTGCAATATTCGTCGGTAGGAAGAACTGCTCGTTACTCACTTGTTCTTTTCAACAGGTAAATAACGAGCTGTTTGTTTAACGTATAAGATTTAAACATACCTGAAAGACTTTCCATCAGGTCATGGCCATTACCCAGTTCAACAAACCCAACAAGTCTGTGTTTACCCTCTTTAACGACCAAAAAGGTTTTCCTAAAAGAGGGCATAATTAGTACAATTTGGAAAATAACACAGGATTAACCTGAAGCAGCTGTTATACAAATACAAATATCTTATTATCCTCTCCCCTCAGGGCTTTTCTTAGTTAGGGATAATTTACAACACTGTTTGGAGGACTTTGCTAGACCGCCTGTGCAATTTATATTTTCACGTTTACGTAATATCTTAACTATCACCTTACATTGGGTACAAGAGTTACAGTTTTGAATTATTCATTTAACTGAAACACCAGGTAGTTTAAGAAGCTTGTTCAGTGATATTCTTCTTGATGCATTTTCTTTCCACTTCAAAGCCCTATGTTATTGTCTAGGTATTAATTACTCTCCTTTGGATGCATACTTCACCATTAGAACGATACCGATGTTAAACCTGCGAAAACGCTGAGCGGTGGCTTTGTTCGAAGGATACAAGAATAAAGAACAGTATCAGAAAATGATTCCTCTTATTATGAGTATATGAAAGCTGAGTTTCAAATGAGTTTCAACTTCTTAAAAAGAGCATATTGTTAAGATAATCATTTTTTTGCTTCATCCTAAAAAACCTCGTAAAAGATTGCCACAGACCTGAATTTTCATTTCATCAATGATGAAGCCTCCCCAGCAGTCTTCTTTCCAGAGTGAGTTTCCTTGTGCAGCTTCCAGACACCACCTCAACACATGGTCGTTCCACCCTGGTGACTCCTTTTCTTTGTTCTTGTAATATCTGGTGAAATAAGTTTTGGCTTTTGAGTACATAGCAACTTGCACTAAAAAATTCGAAGGGGAAAAGAAGAGCTGAGAAGAGGGTTATAAATATATAAATGGCTTATACAAAATACCAATTAGATCAAAGGAGGGAGTGAATTCTATTCAGAAAGAGGGAAGGGACAAAGTAAAGATACATAGTTACCTGATTGTCCGGTTGCTTGGCAGAGTAATGTATTGTCTCAGTGGATCAAGGACGAGTGGATTTTTACAGTAAAGGTCTATGCAAAGTCGAATGATTCTGTAGAAATGACATATTCACATGTTAATAACATGGGCTTACCAAACGTCGTATCTTTGCATTGAAGCCGGATTACATGACAGGCCCTGGCATTAAACTAAAGGGCAGCAGCGTGGCCCAGTCGTTAGGAGACTTAGGACACTCAGCTCAAAATTCAAAGATCACAGATTTAACAGCTTGACCAAGTAGTTGGTCAGCAGCGAGTACAAGTACGACTTTTCAATTTCGGTTTGTAGGATTTAAATTATTACAACCAATTATTGCATACCAATGTCAATCCTGAAGCTTCCTTCCTTATTAGTAAACGACACGAATGAGTCACTGGTTTGAAATTCAAAAGTCGTACTCGTAGGCAATCTCGTAATTTATCAGATTTTTACTGATTTCCTAAATCTTGTTTGTCGTATATTATTTCGATCGTGACCCTTTACGAAATATCGATTCAGTGCCATCTCTGCTTAATTTGATTCGTTGATTAATTCAGTTAGGTGCTTGAATGGGTTTAAAATTCTTCTTTTCACATTTAACTTACTTTGGATGCCATCTATAACTGTGTTTGCTATTTGCCTTCAGAATAGTTTGTTGCTGTTCCCAGAGGCATTTCATTTCTTCTGGAACATTGTCACCTGAAACACTCCCCAGTAACGTGGAAAGATCATCATGATCCTCAGCTTCTAACTAAACAGCCTCGTTTGCAAACTTTTCTTTCCAGAAGCTCTCTCTGGTCTCAGCATTTATTCTGGCCTGCCTTTCGTGCTGCAGCTGTACATTTACCTCCTCCCTAGTCATGTACCTCAGTAGTACACTGGGCCCATTTGGCCCAAATGCTGGCTTCTGATTGGTCGAGAGCTTTTGGCTTCTGATTGGTCGAGGGGTTGTCATGGGAACGGGAAACCACTGACCATAGGGTTGGTGGGCTCAACCGGAAGTCACATGACCGGAACCGGAAG
>Ga0126336_10001455_pt1 | contig 12357 bp, 5 predicted proteins | sample SidCmetagenome_FD_92530 | JGI IMG/M metagenome (GOLD analysis project Ga0126336, IMG submission 92530) | Coral microbial communities from El Islote,Puerto Morelos, Mexico - Siderastrea C C metagenome | ecosystem: Host-associated > Invertebrates > Cnidaria > Coral | place: El Islote,Puerto... | reverse complement strand
ATGTTCACTCATTCGTTTGAAGACTTAATTTTTGACGCTAATGAAAATTTTTGTCTTATAAATGAAGGGCAAAAGGTGTAAATTGTGAATCGTCAGTAGATGTTATAAGTCTCTGGTCGTTGTCCTGATAGGTCGACGAACTCGCGATGTTATTGGTCGTCTGTCAGTAAAGCCGTGACGTTATTGGCTGCGAAGACTGTAAAACGCGATTGGTGTGTTTCGATCCGTCTTTTGTTATTTAAATATCCGTTGGTCTAGGGTTAGTAAAATTAGTCGGTTTGTCTATTGTTTCTTTGTCTTGTTCTGGTCGTCAATAAGTCGTTTGTAAGGTGCAGGTAGTTGTTGTCAACGGTTCAGTGGTGTTTGTTCTAAGTTACAAACCAGCTTTCCAGAGTGATTCGTTGACAGTAGTTCGTACTGTAGGTAACGCATTTAGCAGAGTCCCAGTCGATTCTGTGGTTCGTTTTTGAATGGTGCTCAGCAATTTGATTGTTGATATCACCATTTCTAGTCACTTGTTTGCGTTCAGTCAGTTGGATGTTCAAATTTCTGTAGGACTCACCAATATAAGTGGTCTGGCAGTCGCAGCATTTGATCTTGTAAACTGCTCCCTGTCTGTCGTTTGGTTCGTCTTTGTCCTTAACGTTCGTCAGTAGTTGTCGCAAAGTAGTACTAGGTTTGTGTGATTTGTGACCAACGCGGATGTTGTAGGGTTGTAGGATTCGTGTGATTGTTTCTGATGTCCCTTCATGTAAGGTATGGTTGCAGTGGTGACAGGTGTCGAGTTAGTGTTCGTAGCGTTCGGTTCGAAGTTTCTGTAAGTGTTGTGTCTAATAAAGTCGCGGCTGTAATCGTTCTTGCTGAAAACGTTGTCCAAGTACTTGATTTCGTCCGTTAAACTGTCAGGTGAGTCACAAACTAGTTGCGCGCGTCTTGTCAAGGTCCTTATAGTCCTTGCTTTGTGAGAGGCAGGGTTTAAAGATAATTGGTCGAGTAGTCTGTCGGTATGTGTCGGTTTTCCATAAATTATAGTCCGTCGTTTGTTGTTGTCACGGGTAACTAAGCAGCCTAGAAAAGGTATTTTACCATTTTCCTCGATCTCCTGATTAAACTGTATGTCGGCGTTTTGTCTGTTGAGGTGTTCGGGAAAATTGTTGATTTCGTCTTTGTGTACGGCTGTAAAGGTATCGTCAACGTAGCGTAGCCAGAGTAGTGGTGTTCGTTTGAAAGTTGCGAGGGCTCTTTCCTCGATGTTTTGCATAACGATTTCTGCAACAACAACGGAAACCGGTGAGCCCATAGCTGTTCCATGCAACTGTTTGTAGTGTTTGCCGTTGTCGTACTGAAAGTAAGTATAAGTACGACTGTCTGTAGGTAGCGGTGTATAGTAGAGTTGTTGATGGCGGTCTCAGTGCAGTCTAGAGCCAGTTGAAGTGGAATATTGGCGAACAATGATTTCACATCAAAAGCCGGACACTAGTTTGTAGTCGTCAGGTACTTGTACTTTCTTGATTGCGTCAATATGGTTCTCAGTCGACTGTAGCCTGTGTCGTGATTGGTAGGTCAAAGGTTTAAGTACGATAGTCAAGTATTTGGACAGCTGGTAAGTCGGAGACCCACAGAACGAGACTATGGGTCGCATGGGTATGTTAGGTTTGTGTAGTTTCGGTAGTCCGTAGAGTTTCGGTGGTTGTGGTACACGGCACCTCAGTCTGTAGTAACGTTGAATGTCAATAGCGTCAGTTTTCTTGAGGTCAAGTAGTTTGCTGTTAACTTTACGTTGAAGTGCTGGCGTCGCGTCTCGTTTAAGTACTTCGTAGGTCTGTTTGTCGTTAACAAGTGCGTTCATTTTGTCATAATAGTCTGTCTTGTCCATAACAACAGTCACTCTTCCTTTGTCATCGGGGAGTATGACAATGTCTTTGTCGGTTTTCAGTCGTTTCAGTGCTTGTCGTTCGTCTTTAGTCAAGTTACTGTCAGGTAGAGAGGCTGATTGCATGACCTCGCTAGCCACGAGTCTCCCAGTAGCTCAGTGGTTAGAGCGCCCCCAACTGGTGTACGGGAGGTCATGGGTTCGGGGACTCAGAATTTTTCTTTGTCCCTCGCTGGTGAGAACAGAATATTCCATCTTTCTCAAAAAACATTTTCCTAACACGTAGGCGTGATAATTGCCTGCACGGCGCTGAGTGGGATTAATGCTTGCGTCAGTTTATTACTAAGAAATTACCCTCTGGTACATCGCGACAGTTTTTCTAATCACAAACTTTACATTCTTAGCTAAATATAGAGACCTTAAACATCTTCGTAAGTTGCGTTTGAGCCGAGATTTAATTTTTAGATTTTTTTGCGTTAGATATTTTTTACCGAACGTTTGTATCTTCAAAAATATTCTGTTCTCTCCAGGTGGGGTTGACAGTTGACGCTCATTCCCAGTGCAGGCCGAGATTTTAACGGACGAACTGAGCAACTTTCCCGAGTCACAGATAAATTGAGGTGGTTTTCGAACCCGTGTTCGATCGATTCGATCGTCTTTACGAGGAAGAATCAAAGTATACTCCATTGGATTTCAGAAAGGAGAACGTAAACCACTACATTGTGAGTTCAGCGAGACAAAACGTAAGTGCATACCTTTTTTTCGCGTAAATCTTCAGCCGTTTTCGAGGCAGGTTCGATCACCGATCGGGCTCCTCTCGCCTAACTTGTCTTTCTCTTAAAACCCTCACAGAAAGACAGCAAACAACACCGGGTAACATTTCACTTTCTTTATTCAAGAGCTTTACCTTCTAAAGTTCATTTATTTATTGAGAGGAATTCTCAGTTCGATTTTCCATAGAAACTCGTATATTACGCTTGGGCTACCTGTGCTTAAAACTGGATGTAGTGATCAGGAGGTGTTTTCCTGATAAATTGGACAACTCCCCATGCCAGCGTTGCGAGCCGCCATTTTTAAGTTCACTGTTGACAGCTAAAGGTTTCCCAAAGACCTTAGCGCACCTATGGTTCGAATTGTACCCAGATTTCCCTCAAACATGAAATGTGACAAATTCGGCCATTTTCACCCACCAACAGGGGGCTTTTCAGTATTGCTTCAAGATTTCTGATTTACCGTGAGATTTGTGAGACCGTGAGTTGGTACCTCAAACCGTAGGTCAGTCCTGCAGGGTTGTCAGCGAAAATTCAGTTCTTACTTGCGGGGGCACCTGTAATGTAAACTATTTCTAGTTTATCATAATTATATTCCTACCGTCTTTGTCTTCGATTCTTCATATCAGTGTTCGCTTTTGACGAGAGATTTGAGCCTTTAAGTTTGAGTCTAAATTCTGAAATTTCAGTAGATTTGTTTGCTCCGCGTGTGGAAGGCAAATTGTAAATGCTGGTTTCTTATGTTTGTAGTCCTGTGGAATCGGATCAGTCAGTCCAAGCGTTTAGGTCACATGACTTTACCGAAGTTCATTCCAGTTTAGGTCAACCTGGGCGCTGAACGTTTTCTTTCGCTTCATTGATATTTGATATTGTATTCTAAAGGAACACTAACTGGACATTAGTCATTTGTCAAGGAACTTACGAGAAACTAAAGGATCGAACGTTGCGTAAACTCGTGGATTTACGGTTACGTTAACACGGATTTTTGCATTGTAAACCAGCGGACAGTGTCGAGCGTCTCGTTGACCTAAGCGAATAAAGGAAGGATTTTACGCGTGTTACACAAAGTATTTCAATATTAGCAAAGCCCCCAAAATAATCACGTTTTCTCAACTTCCTTGTGAAATATGTTTTTAAATTGATAACAATGAATGGAATTTGTTTAAAAAAAATCGACGAATCTATTGATATATTCATCACTGAGGGTGGTTCCATTTTGAGTTGTAGGTCGCATGTGGAGCGGAGAGTATTATACAAGCGTTATAGAAGCTTGGCTTTTTCGTTGTTCATTCTAACCCACTGCAGTTTCATTCTTATTGTTCTGGTTTGTTTGTGGTTTACGCGTGGCAGTGTCCATGTGATTGCAGCAGATTGCAGGCAGTACTGTACATCGGAGAAACAACGAATTAAGAATGCATCAACACACAAGCGCCTCAAGTACCCACTGTACTTCAGTGGCAAGACGCCCACACAAATTGTGTAACCCTTTGTAGTTTCAATTCAAAATATAAGAAAATGTATGGGAATGCCATGAATATGTTCCTATTGCGTAAAATATTGCGAGCTATTTACATTTAAGTTCACTACGTAAGCTTACCTTAAACATTAAATGTCTGGTTCCGAGGGAAATAGTTAGTTTTGTTTTTCCGAGAGACTAGATGTTTCAAACAAGTACTGTAATAAGCTAAGAAAACCATAGAGTATTGGAGTCATTGGGGTTGTCACAACTGACAGCAATATTTTCTGAATCTGGTTTACAATTCATGATTTCTCATGATCATTTTCAATTTCGTATTCGCTAATCCTCATTCCTCGTTCTCCATTCTTTCATTTTCCAAATTCCATTTTCTATTTCCCTCTTACCCTTTCCTACTCCCCTTTCCCTTTCCTCTATCCCTGTTCCACATTCCTCAGTTGTAATGCACATTTCAGTGTTTCGATTATGTGGTTTTCAATAGCCCAAGTTCGAAGTATTAAAGGGGCATAGTCATGCTGTTTTAGTTCACTTTAAAAATCAAAAATATGTCCTCACATCAATGAACGCCCACAAATAATGGTCTAGTTTTGTTACTATAAAGACTATATTACTTCACTGAAACTATTTTTTGTCGTCTGTTGCTACGGATGGCACGGATGGAAATGGATTGCAACTTGAAAAAATTAGGCTAAACTTTTCAAAATCTTTAAGCGTGTTGACATTAAATCGATATTAAATGGTCATGGCTTGTTTTCTCTTAATGAAATTAAGTTAATATGTTCCTTTAAATGTTCAAACACAATGTTGGGCATGGATATAGTTAGCTACCGATAATTTTAGCACAGTTTTGACCAAAAATCTGCGAAATACTCGCGACTATGCCCCTTTAAAATTCAATAGACATCACTACGAGGCTTAGGGGACGGACTATAGGGATTTATATGGGTTTATTCCCCTTAGCCTCGAAATGACGCCTACTGTTGAAGACTGAATTTCAACATATCGAAAGTGGGTTATTAAGTGTCGAAATTTATTTGGATTTGCTTTGATTTTGTTTTACTTCACCCTATGATTGCTAAAAAAAAACTCACACCGCTTTCTCAACCAATAAGGAGTAAAAACAAAACCAACTGTGTCTTTGTCGCACCTTTTCATCGCGCTTGACGCCTGTGGCATGTAATTACTTCGAGCTCTGAATGCTTTATTGGATAAATTGTGTTTTGCTGCGATTCGTTGGAATAATTACTTTGGTTTTGGGTTTACAACAATCAACTAAAAACCGTTTTATAGAATAGAAAATCTAAGACCCTTATTCTTTTGTTTCAGTTGCATGTACACCGATCAAGAAGTGAATGCTTTCCATAGTATTTGCGTGCAGCCTTCTTGTCTTACACAAGAACACTTTTAACAAATAACATCAAGGTTTCAAAGCTTAATATTCAGTTGACAATTTCATGTCGGAGGAAGAATTGGGAGTTGACTCAAAAAAGCTGTAGATTTAAAAAGTTGGTAAGTATGTTTTTCATTAATGTTAATACTACAGATACTGTAAACAATATGTCATTATGTTGAAAGCTGAGCTTGAAAATTTGCAATTGTGGCTTCACTGATCATGGCAAACATTTTCATCTTCAGTTTTGGAGATTTTGAATATGTCTTTCTCTTGTTTAACCATATTTGTCGCCTCCGATCACTTCCAGTTTAAGCCTCTCCCTTTGATGTAGTCAAATTATATAGCTAACGTTTGCCTGTTTAGATTTGTGTTGATCTGACTAAGGCTGGTGATTTAATATTCCTCACTTTCACGTTACATTGAAGCACTACTATTCAAATGAAAGCTGTCGAGAGGTAGCTTCTTGTGTTGTTGTTCTTTATTTCTCCCTAGTACCAAATCCTCAATTGAAAAAAACTCAAATTGCACTTGAGCGCTTTCTGTCAGGTAATAAAGGGTTAAGATGTGGTCGAACAAAGGGAAAAGGCGAATTTGACATTTGGAAACTGAGAGAGGTTTATAGAAAAATACTGCTTTACGTTGTAGCGCCTGTGAGTAACAATTAACAATCAAAATTCATCAAACTTCAAAGTGCTCATTTCGTAGTTGACAACATACTTCCCTTTACAGCTAGTAATCAAATCGGTGAGCAAATTGATCGACGAGAGATTCGCTAGCTTTATATTAAGTTGGTCGAGACCACTAACTAGATAGAGTCACCAATTAGTGCAGGTTTTTATGCAGGCTTAAAAGTTTTGACACTTACTGACGTACTTAACTCGCGTTTAACCAATTTCCCGAACTCAAAGTTGCGAGAATCAAAAAAAGTGAAATGAAAAAGCTACTTTCACTAAAACCAGCGCTACTCAGCTAGTACAAAGTTCAGAAAGTAACGAAGTTGAGTAATGGCTTCACACTACAAGGTAAGTAAGTATAAGAAGATGTGATTTTCAGTATGTCACGAGCGTGGAACAAAGAAAAAATCTGAGATCCCCATCGGGAATCGAACCCATGACCATCCGTACACCGCTTGGACGCTTTAACCATTGAGCTACTCGGGAACTCGTGGCAAGCTAAGCCATATTTACCAGGTTAATGTTAACATATATGGCCTGTAGATACTAGTATACTCCTAGGATCAGCAATGTCGAAAGCCGGGCGCCCTGTAAGATGATAAATAAACAAAGATGGCAAATTTTAAGCTCAGAGAAGAGAGAATAGGGAGAGAAGAAATAAGAGAAAGATACGATTTTCAGTATCTCATGATGAAACGTGATATTCAGACTCGGGGACTTAGATTTTTCTATGTCCCTGCACGCTCGTCACATACGGAAGATCACTTCTTTCTTCTCCGAGCTTACAATTAACCACCTTTTTTTATCTATCAAGCTCAGTAGGTTTCAAGGACGCAATTGACTCAAAAGCACCTGAAAATCTCGAGTAACATTTTTTAGAACACTAGGCTTTACGCCTGATTGCAAAGTGTATCACTTCAGACAAAAATTGTCATTCGTTTCTTGCGGCAAAATGAGCCAGACATTTCATTGAATTCGACTGCGCATTACAGGAAAAAATGAACCCACACTATAAGGCCGCTTTAACAAAGAGAGTCTTGTGTGGTTTTCTATTTTTGTTTTGTTTTTTTTTTTCAGTCTTTTAAATCAAAATTTTTTAATCAAAGAATACTATCTTACAAAAATTGCCTCAGTTCGTAATTAGTATGCCACTGTCACAGCAATCCAGCGGAATCGTCTAAAATCTTCTGTGCTCAGTTTTGAGATGAACAGTTTGACTGTATGAACTAAGGAAGCAAAATTGTCGAATAGCTTGGGTTTCGCCTCGTTCGTAAATTGGTTTGGCTCTGTTGAAAAAAGTTATTTCCGTTTGACTTACAGACATATTCCAACATTCAATGCTTGGCGTGAACTGGCTGATGGAGACCTACAGCTTGCACGGTTTTCCATTGTGCTATCAAATTCAAGTATGCCTTTATTTGAAAAAAGTCTCCTTGATTTTAATGAGACCCATTTAGAACCTGGCTGTCGCTCTGTGACGTTGCGAAGGAAGGCCAGATAAATTTTAGGAAAAACCACAAAAGTATGGTAACTTTACTCGGATGTTGGAATCAGCGCACTGCCTCACTATTCTTGGCTGAAGGGAATTAAATGCCACCTTCTTCTTGCGTATTCTTTTCTTCTGGTTTGTATGGATTGTTGCCACACTTTGTCTAATTTCGTCAGTGATAAAAAGTCCACATTTACATCCCATCTTTTTGCGAAAAAAGAGTTAACATTAACACCGAACCGTGTTGCCATGCCAATCACGATCACAGAGATATGAATCCAATAGCAATCATTGAATAATAATCTTGCCTTTAAATTGTTCAACAAAACACGCCACTGATATAAAATGAAAAACGAAATGACATCCGTTTCCCTTTCCCATTTATCATGCATCCAGTTCACGGCCCGCCAAAATTAAGGTTATATGTTTGTTAGTTTGTTTGTTGTCGTCAATAGTTCTCTTTGCCGACTGCAATGATTTTGTCGCGATTACAGCAGAGCGCATGTCCGCATTAGGACTAGCCTGAGGGACGCCCTAAGGGAACTATGAGGTGTTCTGACGCTTATGTCGCAAGCGCTGTGCTCTAATCGCTAGTCCTCTGCTCTAATATAATCGCAACCAAAACAGTGAGAATTAATAAAATTTAATTTATTTAGACGGCGCGACGTCTCAAACGTCGCTGCCGTCTCATAAAATGCAAGGCACATTCCTGAATTGTCGGAAGTCAGTAGACTTAGTCTTCGCACGGGCTCTAAACAATCAGGCTCGTTATAATGACGTGGATTTTAGGAGATTGAAAGCTAATGTTTCAAATACCGCACGATTTAATTCCTTACATACCGGAGGTGCAAATTGTCCATAACAGGTCGCCGGAAACCACGAACTACTAAAGGTAAACCTTTTTTCCTTAAGAAAAGGGGAGGGGGGAGGGGGGTGAGAGACCATGCGCCACCTGTAAATTCTTCAGAATTTCTTGTTTAACATGAATTCACAAGTAGTACCGCTTTAATTCTTATCGTGTTGAAGTAAAGCATTTGTATTGTGTTGTATGGTATGGTATGATATGGTGTGGTATTTTAACTCAAAAATTGCTGCCAAAAATTGCATTAAAAATTGTTTGTATAAACGCTCCTTAGAGTCCCTATTGACAACTCGGCCTCCACGGAGCCATCAGAAAATTGCCATACTTGATGTAAACAAGTTGACGCTGAAAAGTGCCAGCTCAACAGTGCGGTGTTCCACGTTGTAAGTTGGATCCAGCTGTCATACGTTCTTCAGTTGCAGAATATTATGCTGCGCTTCTCTTTTATGTGTAATCTGATTTGAAACCTCTCACTCCTGTATTCAAATCTGTAGTCGTTGAACGAGGTTCTAGTTTCTGAGTCTGTGGTGCATTCAAAAGAATTAAAGCTATTGAGCAGTACTTTCCAGTTTGTGCCCCTTACGGTTTTGCTGTACAAGATAGTTCTTCATTTTGAAACTGTTGGGGAGAATTCTAAAATGACATCATTCAAATGAAAGATATTAAGCTGCATTTCCCAGAGCTGCTGTTTACTAGGCCTGTTCACGGCGGTTCTTACTTTTGAGTCTCTGAATGAAATCGTTTGGTGGGCGGGACTACTCTAGGGAAATTAAAGCCAATGTTGGTTTTTCCGTTTTCCAGAAGCCAACGATTAACGTTTTATGTTTTTGTGTTTTTATTTTCTGTTTTTATTTCATTTTTTCTTCTTGCTTTTTTTTCTTTTTTCAGATCACAAAAGGCCCTTACCATGTCAAAACATCAAGTCCATCCGACAGCCTTACATCTCCAAAAGGTATCATTTCTTGCAAGAAACGTCACACTGAAACGTAGAAGGCTTCGAATCGCGATGATGTCAGCTATGTGTTTGATTGCCATAACTGCTTTGATAGTTCTTAAAACGTTTGATACTATAAAAGCGAGGGACAAATCCGTGAAAATGAAGGCTCTGCAGACTAGCGTGCAGCTAAGCATTGAAATCGCAGACCTCGTTCACAGATTGCAAATTGAACGTGGTACCAGAGTTCTATTCATAAGCTCTAAAGGAGATCAAAGCGTCAGGAAGACGGTGCTTGAGGCAGCGAAAAAGACAGATGAGTTCGCTCACAAGCTCGGTAGTTGGCCGCAAGAAATAGAGCGATGTCACTTCAACAGCAGAGACACTTTCTTGTCGCTTGTCAACAATCATCGTAAAACTCAAAGTGCAAGCAACTGCACGATTGAGAACGAGATCACGTTTTACTCGAGTATCATTGCAAACATGTTTGACTGGTTATTCAAAAACGGTCAAAGCTCTGGATTTGACCTTCCACAAGAGTTTATCGGCTACCAGATGCTGCTTTTTGGAAAGGAAAACACTGGAATTGAACGAGCCCTTGGAGGCTCATATTTCATTCGTGGACATTTCAGCGAAGCAGCTGAACTGCTTTGGTTTGCGAAGCAAACCTCTCTTGGAAAGGACAGATTGCACACTAGCATGCAATTGATGCCCAAAATAAAAGATATCTACGACAAAACCCTGGAAACAAGAAACGGTTCACTTTTACTTGAAATGGAAGAAAGAAGGAACCTGATCTTAAGCAACAAGAAACAAAACGCTTCAGTAGATTCTGGAAGAAAATGGTTTCAACTCATGACTGCTTACATAGACGGATTACTTCAAGTTCAAAACGAAGCTGGAGTTCTAATCGTTGAAAGGATAAAAAATGACGTCACCGAGAGCGAAAATGTTTGGGCCCTAAAGCTTGCCTTATTTGGATTTGTTGGGTTACTGATGCCTTTCTTCGTTGGAACTGTGTACACAATACAAGGTTACGCGGCAAAGCTTCATCAAGTCACAAAAGAAGTTCATGAGGAAAAACGAAGAGCAGACACGCTTCTTTATCAAATGCTTCCATTACAAGTCGCAGAGCAGTTGAAAAGTGGTCAAAACGTGACAGCAGAGCAGTTTGAAAGTGTGACTGTCTTCTTCAGCGACGTCGTGAACTTCACGCAAATATGTGCCAAGATTTCGCCCATGGAGGTCACGAAATTGTTAAACCGGCTCTATGGGATCTTTGACGACCACATCGATAAATATGATGTCTATAAAGTGGAGACAATTGGTGACGCTTACATGGTTGTGTCTGGGCTTCCAGAGAGAAATGGTCACACTCATGTGACCGAGATAGCTTTGATGGCCCTTCATTTGGTGGAGCTTTTGGAGAGTTTACGTTTTGGTTCCGACAACAAAAACGATCTTTGTGTGAGAATTGGCATCCACACTGGTCAGTAAAAAATTTTGCTTGGGTTTCCGTCCACCAGATAAAGTGATATTATTGTATTCAGGGTCTTTATGGGACGATGACTTTGACGGTTGACATTAAAAAGTGTTGTTAGAAAGGTATTTGACCACTGAAGGCTTCATCATTTAACTGGCGTTTTTTTAAAGGAAGGACCCATTTTTTGCGTTTCTGTTTCATCGTTTCAGGACCTTGTGCGGCAGGAGTTGTGGGAAACAAAATGCCTCGTTACTGTTTATTTGGCGACACTGTGAATACGGCCTCTAGAATGCAAACAACTGGAGAGCGTAAGTGCATTAACTACTGACTTCATAAAATAATGCATAACCGAGACCTTGATGGATGCACAGAAAGAAAATAAAACAGCATTTCCACAGTTACAGAAGACCATCGTTTTTAGGTTGTCCAGCTGTTATTGTTTATTTTGCTGCGTGCTGTTGTCGTAGTTGTCGTTGTTGTAGTGGTGGTTGATGCTTTCCGTTGTTGTTGTTCTTACTGTCCTTACTGTGGTGGCCTTGTTGTTGTAATTGTTGTTGTGGTTGCTGTTATGATTGTTGTTATTTTTTTAATTGCTGTCGTTGGTAGTGGTATCTTCGTTGTTGCTGCTGTTGGTGGTATTGTTGTAGTTGTTGTGTGTTTTTGTGGCTGCTGTCATTGGTCATGGAAGCGTAGTTGTTGTCGTGGTGGTGGTGGTGGTTTCTGTTGATGTTAACGTTCTTATTGAGGTTGTTGTTGTTGTTGTTGTTGTCGTTGTGGTAGTAGTAGTTGTTGTTTTTGCTTTTATAATTGTTGTTGCTATTGTTGCTTTTGTTTTTCTTGTTTTCCTGCCGCATAAAATTGTCACTAACGAATGGCTGTTTTCTAGTCTTTAACTTAGAAAGATAACAGCCTTATTTCGAAAGATCTGGACATAATTTCAGATTACGAAAGCTCACCTTTCCATCCTCAATTCCACACAGCTCAAAAAATTCACGTAAGCAGCGACACAAAAGACATGCTGCTACCTCTCGGTGCGTACACTATGGAATTCAGGGGATTTGTGGACGTCAAGGTAAGTTAAAATTTTCAGGGACGAATGTGCTTTTGACATTCGTTATCTTAATTAAGCCAGTTCTGTGTACCAAACATGTTTGTTCTTGTAGAGTGATGCCATTGCATTGCACTGCAAAAATAATAAGTGGTAAAAATGCACACATAAGAAGTGCTCTGTTGTAAATATAGATATGGTCCCAAATTCGTACTCCTAAGAGTAGATGATGGCGAACTGTTAGGTGGGTGTAAACTCATGCAAAAATGTGAACAAGTCAGCCTTAATAATGACGGTAGTCAGAGGGACTGTAAGGTTTTGAGATCTGGTTTTTCGGGTTTAAACTGAAAATTT
>Ga0126336_10001454_pt1 | contig 12357 bp, 7 predicted proteins | sample SidCmetagenome_FD_92530 | JGI IMG/M metagenome (GOLD analysis project Ga0126336, IMG submission 92530) | Coral microbial communities from El Islote,Puerto Morelos, Mexico - Siderastrea C C metagenome | ecosystem: Host-associated > Invertebrates > Cnidaria > Coral | place: El Islote,Puerto... | reverse complement strand
TTATTAACAAAAATACTGGTTTAAAGGAGAAACTGCTATAGATAACTCGGTGGATAATACATCAAGTGGTACTCTAGTTATTGTCGATCCATTGTAACAGAGTGACATTGATTAGTGTTTTTTTCGTCTTTCTTTTGCATGTGCTCAAATAAAAAACGAAAGTGTTATCATTTCTGTTTGAACGCGACGTCCAGAAAATTGCAAAAATTAATTCCCAGCAAGAAAAACCAGCCTTTTTCAATCACAAAAATTAGTTCCCGCAAAACACAAAAAATTGCCAATCCACAAAATTAAACTCCCGCGAAAATTTAGTGCCACACGGTATTCTGATGGCGCCGGCATGTCTTCGCCTCTTACACTTCTGGTTTTCTGTTCAAATTCTTCTTAATCATAACAAGTTGGGAGAGTTTTCAAGCTCTCCTGAATTGCAAAAGCGGTTTGAAAATCTTCGTTGCTGGACTTCACACTGAATGAAAGCCATCGCTTTTTGACAGCGATCAGCGGGTCTCACAACACGAATCACATGACAATTTTTCTAAAGCCATGTGATAAGAATTGAGCCGCCGCCACTTCAAATTCCCAACGGCCGTTTTGAGGCGTGCGAGAAATTGTCAGACGTGATCATTCATGCAGTCTCTTTTGGAAACGGAGCAAGTTGCCCTTGACAACATGGTAACTTGAACGTTAAAACTTTGTGACCAAACTTCTCTCATGCCTTACTCAACTGAAAATCGTAGTATCTTGCATTGTATACTATTTTAGTTGTACAAAAATTAAGGATATGAAAAAAATTAAAGAATTTGCCACGTGCGTACATTCCCTGCTGTACCTAAAACGTGTTCTTTTCGGCATTTAAATAAAAATATCTCAAAGCAGAATTTTTAACTTTTCTTGAAATTGCAATATATTGTACTCGACCGTGTGCCATTTGAATTTATGTATTACAAATGGGGGTCACTGAGCTTCTTTAGGAGAAAATGACCTGTTATTTCTCTGAACTGCTCAGCTTTCATAAAAAACCTATCAAGGTCTGAAGATGCATGCGCTAATCGCGCAAAAAATGATGCGCAGAAAGGATGCGCAATGCAATTGAAGGGAATCACCTTAAGTCGGCACACCATGAGCTCATGTGCGACTTGACTTTGTGGGATATTCTTTACATGTGACCTATAGTTTGTCAAAACAGTGCATGTTCTTTAATTTTTTTTACAGACACAGCATACATTTAAGAAGGTCTATGATGAAAAGACAACCCAGAAATTGCTTTTTGACAATGTAGCAATGCCACTGGTGGATGATTTAATTCATGGAAAAAATGGTGAGTACCAGTCATGGAAAACATTATAACTAAAGCTTACACCACTGAATACAAATTGACCAAAAACAGCAAGGGTAGCTTTAATGTAAGCCACTCTCAGAACATACATCTACACGTTGTCGGTTACAAGTAATATTCTTATAATTTATGCATCATCCATGTTGAGGGAAAAGGGATTTTAAAGCTACAGGCAATTGCAAAATTGTTGAGACATTCTCCTAAAAAATTGTACTACCAACTGAAAATGCACTCTTGAAAACAAATGGAAAACCTTAATACATTTCTGACCCCCCTCCCCCTTTCAATGTTGTTGCTTGTTACTTTGAAAATCATAACTAAATCCATAACAACATTGATAAGGGGGAAGGGGGGTAAATGTGTATTGACTGTAAGAATGTCCGAATTGACTGGAAATATAGCGAGTGACTTAAGTCTTTTTGCAATTGCTTGTAGGTATGCTAAAAATATAGGAATATCTCAACACTTTTGATGCTCATTGAAGGTGCAAATTGGTCATAGCAACAATAAAATCATTATTGACTGAGTTACATTGGGTTATGCAAGGCTGTATTCACAACAGTATATATCAATTTGCTGGAGGGAAGGTGCATAAATACCTTACATACATGTTGTTAAAAATTTATACCAGTAGCCTCTGGCATTTAATCCAAACTATAATACATGTACCAGTTATTTAAAATATGGAGTAAAGTAGCCTGAGAAAACAGCCGACGTTTTGCGGGCTCGCCACTTGAGCCCTTGCAAAACGACGTCTGAGTAACGAGCGCAGAAATTCCATACTGATGACGTGAACTACCTAGATCTCGGTAGTACTTCTGATTGGTTGAAAGAAAATTCCGTCGTGGCACAACCAATCAGAAGCACTACCCAGATCGATCTGGGTAGTGCACATCATCAGTATGGAATTTCTGCGCTCGTTACTCAGACGTCATTTTGCGAGGGTTCAAATGGCAACCTAGTGAAACATCAGCTGTTTTCTCAGGCTACTTTAAAGTTCATGCACATAGTCTGACTCCATCAATGTATTTTCTCGTAGGCCTGATATTTGCATATGGTATCACTGGGTCTGGAAAGACACACACCATGACAGGGACACCCAGTGACAGTGGCTTGCTTCCTCGATGTTTAGATGTTATCTTCAACTCAATTGGGGAGCTTCAGTCAGCCAAATATGTAAGTTCCAACTGGTCTCACAACATGTACAGGGCCATTTATGTAAGGAATTAAGGCTAGGCTTATTACCGGAAGCTTGTTGTCAAGCTCTTCTGTTCTGCAAGCTTACATGTAGCTAAACTGTAGCATCAAAACTATCAGTTTGTGAACCACTGCAAAACTTACCGTGGCTTAACAAAAGTCCTATCTGGCTGTCTGGGACAATAGTAGACAAAATGTGACTGACAAAATTCCTAGCAAGGTAGATGGTAAGATATTTGATAAAAATTAATTAATTAGTTTATTTAAAAAAAATTTCATTGTAAGGTACAGTTCTGGAATAATTAACATCATTTGGCATTTTCAGTTGATAAAGTTGATATTTATCAGCAGCATTATGCCATATTTAATGCATTGTTTGATGCATTTGTCTCATTACTTCTTGTCAGGTCTTCAAACCAGATAAAGCAAATGGCATTGAAATACAAAGTGAACATGAGGCCAAGCTGGAGAAAGAAAGAAGAGACAGAGAGGCAGTTCTGCAGGCTCCACCACCCACACCAGGGTCAAGAAACAGGTACCTTAAATATGGTGTCTGTCTTTCTTAGGCCAAATAACCTGTAATGAGCATAGGCCATCAACAATGCCATGCCAGCGCACTCAAATCTGTGCTTTCTTTCCAACTACAGTGTACATGTAGGTCATTCCAGCTTATCCTAATCCTTGTATAGCTCTTACTGCCTTCCTCTTTCTTTTCCCTGGAGAATTCCCAGATAGAATCTGATTAGTGATATTATCTGCTGGCTTCTTATGGTGTGCCCTATCTAACCAAATTTTATCCTTGTAATCTGTTAGATGACTGCCTCCTTATGTAAGACGACAAGCATTCCCTCCTTTTGCTTTTGTGTGGCCATGTATACAGGAACAAGAACCAGTGTCCTCATTAAAACTGAAACTCTCTGCTGACAGAAAAGCAGCAGTGCCCATTATCTGATACCCTGGGTGCTTTAGGTTACCAGTATTTTTTCTTTAAGCCCTGGCTATACAATTAAACATTTTCGTCCAACATCATGCTGGAAGAACATGTTTCACTGTTTGGCCGCCTCTCTCAACTTTGCATTTACGTGTAAATGGCTTTCCATGTTTGATCTAGATGAAACTTTGTCTCGTAACATTTTGTCTTATAACAAATGTTTGGTAGTTTAGCCACCTCTACCAACAAGGATTGTGCGAGTGGAAATAAGAGATGGAATTAGGGTGATGTGAACCTGTTTTTGAGCGCCATTTTATCCGACATTTGGTCAAACCTTGCTTTCCATTCAGCCACTTTTCATTAATTGTGTGACAAATAGGATGTTGAATGAAAATGTTTGATCATTTGACCAGGGCTTTAGATACTTTATGTGAAGCAGTAAAGCTGCAACATCCATGGCAACAAGATGCTTTGCATCATCAATAGAAAAAATAACCTCTGGTCGCAAATATTAGAATGTCATTTCCATGCAGTCATATATATCGTATATCCTACCAAACTGTCTTGTCTACTTCCAAACACCTTGATGCAGCTGATTACCCGCTGCTTATTATTTACATTCAACAGGCCTCTGGAGCCAGGGTAATTATGTGATCATTTTAAATGGCACTAATTTGTGACACAATAACTTGAGTGATTCCTTTTTTCCAGGAATGCTGATGACTTTTCTGATGTGATAAGAGTTCCTGAAACAGGACTTGTCAGTGATGTAAGTTGAAAGATTTAATTATTACTTTACAAAGTGGGATTTGCATACTGCAGGTAAAGCTTAATAAATTCTCCTATACTGTATTTTATTTCCAGGTCGATGAGGACAATAGCTATGCAGTTTTTGTTTCATATTTTGAAATTTATAACAACTATATTTATGATCTTCTTGATGAGACTCCAGTGGATCCCATCTGCCCAAAGTAAGTTTTAACTTAAAATTTTTGAATTTATGAAAAAAATCAAGATAATATCAAGATTTGACATGCCTGAAGCAAAGGTGGTGTCGTGCTATTCTGTATTTATGATTTACTGCAAAAGCAGTGGCAGACAAGTATGCATCATGTCCTTTAAATCTTCACAGACCTCCAGCGTCAAAGAATCTAAGAGAGGATAATAATCGCAACATGTATGTAAGTGGTGTAACAGAAGTTGAAGTCAAAAGTACAGAAGAAGCTTACAGCATCTTTTGGAAAGGCCAGAAGAAAAGGCGTGTTGCTAACACATTACTGAATCGCGAGTCCAGCCGAAGCCACAGTGTGTTTGCCGTCAAATTAGTACAAGCCCCCTTAGACCCTGATGGGGAGGAGGTCTTGCAGGTACTTTTTCTAAATTAATATAGCCTACTGCTAAAGCAACTGCAAAGACATAAACTTAGCACCAGATTTTTGGACTGGTTAGTTGAATTTCCAAAGGCTTCAGACAGTCAAGAAATCAAAGCGGCTGTTTGATTTTGTTAGACAGTGTTTCCTGAATTTCAACTGTCATGTAATTTATTCAGTCCTTAAGATAAAAGATTGGAAGGACTATTTTAAGTTTGGAAAGCTCAAGTGATTCAACTGCTGTAAACTACTGCTGAGCAGTTAGTCCTTAGTACAAGCTTTGGTTATCCTTATGCATGTTTTTCGTTAACAGGATAAGGATCAAATTGCAGTGAGCGTCCTTTCCTTGTGTGATTTAGCAGGATCAGAGAGAACAAACCGAACAAAAGCTGGTGGAGACAGACTAAGAGAAGCAGGTAATTTTAATTGTAATGTGATTGAATATACAGTGATGTTATGAAGAGATAATAATTTAGACAATCCTGTAAGACCATATAGAAGTACACTTTTAGACAAAACTGTTGATCGAGACCCACACTTCAGATTAATGAGTGATAACTTTGACCAGAAAAATCACTTACAGGAACAATTCTTCTCCCACATCCCCTTACCAATGTTACTTTGTGAACAAAAAAGCCTGGCAGGTTGAATAATATTGTCCGTCTTTCCACACAACATTTGAGTGGTGGGAGGGGGGAAAGCATTTCTGCGACTAAGTTGTCTATGTTTTCAAATCATGCAGGGATTTAGTCGAGAAATTTTTGCACATATGCAGTTGTCCCAACTTGTTCTGTCCAAGATTGTAGGTACACATAGTGGATAAGCTAAATAATCCTACATAAGTCACTACACAATGTATCTTAACAGCTGTTGTTACAAATAGAGCACTTGATAAAATTTTACAGTAGTCGCTTCTGACTTTGTTGTTGCTTGTTTTTCTTCCTTCATAGGCAATATCAATGCATCCTTGATGACCTTAAGAAATTGCATGGAGATTCTAAGAGAAAACCAAGGAAATGCTGAAAATGGTATTTCTCCAAAGGTACACTTTTTGTGCAGTTGAAGAGGAATTCATAATTATGTAATGCCATCCTCATTAAATGTTTTTTATTACACATTTTCATGAGTGAAGATGTGTTGGTTGATGAAAAAAGAGAAGGAAAGAATGAAAGGAACAAAAACATTCAAAGTGCAGTAGCATGAATTTTATTTTCCTCACAGCTGAAATTGTGCAATGAAATGTTTAAAAGGCTTTGAAGACTTCTACAAGTTAGAATAATTTAGAAGTTGGGGTGACTTGCAAAGCAGAACGGTTTTTGCTTTGTATCTGTTCAATTCGTTTTGTTTATTTCTCACCCTACATTTCATTGCCAGTTAGAAGCAAAAAATGTTTATTTCCAATTTTCCTTTTTTCTCTACAAACATCAATTTTGACTTTTTTCCCACTGTTTTTTTCACTACTAGATTGTTCCTTACAGAGACACAAAGTTGACGCATCTTTTTAAGAATTTCTTTGATGGAGAAGGGAAGGTTAGTTGATATAATCTGATTCACTCGCAGTTTGCATTAATTTAATTGAGGTCATATTGCTTACTACTACACATGTGCATTTTTCCTTTTCAGGTTCGGATGGTTGTTTGTCTGAACCCAAATGCTGATGATTTTGATGAGAGTGTGGTAAGAAGTTTAGCTTTTGTTACACTGACAAGCATAGCGCAGAGAAAGCAAGCCTCGTAATTAAACAACATTTCTTGTCATTCTAACCATGCATTCTAATTGTGTTGTTTTAGCATGTCATGAAATTTGCTGAAGTCACACAAGATGTAGTTATAGCCAGACCTCAATCTGTCAGGTATAATATCTACCAACCTGTGTTATTTACAGCACTTGCTTTCCAGCATTGGTACTTGCCTCAGCCTGCAACGCTTGCATATTTTGAAGTTCAACAAACCAATCCTCATTGTGTAGCTTCCACCACAGAACATCATGGGGTCCTGTATTCTACCACTTGTACAACTTTTGCCACTGCCACTACCAGGGCTGTCATTAAGGGCTGTAACCCGTAACACCTGTTATGGCTAAGTATGCTTGATGGCACCTTGACATTACGGGTGAACTTGGCTCTTGTTGTTATAATTTACTCAAAGCAACAAGTTTGTTACAGGTGTGAAGATCAAGGCAACAGGTGAATCAAAACTTAATGACAGCCCTGGCTACCTCCCTCTTTCAATCTTCAGTTCCATTGCTTCACTTCATGTCTGGTCAGGCCCATCCTTTTTTACCAAGCCATTATTTTTTTTTCTGTTTAGATTTGATACTGGGCTGACACCTGGACGAAGGAGAGGTAAAAAATGTTCTATGCACTTGCTCTTGCAATGCACCAAATACACTGAAATGAATGTTGTTTGCAACTGACCCTGTAATATTATCTCAACTTTTCAATTAATGATTTTTTTTTCGAAAAACTGTACTTTTTAACTTGTTTACCCTCCCTGCTAAAGGGCATAAAAACTGCTACAGGGTCTGTTATGTGATAAGATGTCACTATAGCAACTGAAAATTAATATTTCATCTAATATAAACTGTAAACATATTGTCATGCACTGCACCAATGCTTACTATCAGTGATGAGGGTGAACTTTTAGAATTGTTCATTTAAATTGTTTTAAACCAGCTTTACCTTATTCTTTGTGTAAATGTGTTCTATGTTTTCCCAGCAAATCAAATGTATAAGGAAGTTTTGGCCCATGTTGAAGAGAATGGTGAAGGTATGTAGTAGCATCTTAATAAGTCAAACATTGTTAACGACAGCTGGCTGGAGGATTTTGCTATTTTAGGTCAATACTGTGCTAAAATTATTATCTAGTTTCTTCACCCATACATGTACACAAAGTGCTCCTGTGAAACTACGAGGAAGATATCAAATGAATTTTATTAGAGAGAGCTAGCCATAGTAATTTTTTTGGTGATTTTTGAGAACATAGCATCAAACTTGAAAAAATTGGCCCAATTTTTTTCAAGTTTTAATTCATTTCGATCCTTGCCATCGGTAGCAACAGATGACCGAAAACAGTTTCAGTGCCATAAGATAGCCTTTAATAACAAAGCTAGACCACTATTTTTGGAATTCAATTGGTGCGAAGACACTTTTTAGCTTTTTTTAAAAACATACCTAAAAAGGGTTTCTGATGATAAAAAGACCGACCACACAAGGCTTCGTTTGGACATAAGAGAAGTGGCCATACTGAAAGTAACACTGTATCAAATGAAGTGGACTTGTAATGCATGGTATAATCATTTGGGAAGGTTATATATGACAGTCTTAACATGCATGTAAGTTTTATGGTTGAGCTATTTCTTCTGTGGGGTCATAATTCCAGATCTCCAGTTTTTTTTTATTCTCGCTAAAAGCTTTGTGGTGGGCATTTTCCATTCTACTAAGATACTAAGTGTCCTCGTTTGTGGTTCTGAAAATTCAGGCGTCGATTGAAATAGCATTTTCCAGTTTACAGTATTAAACATGACAGAAAACAGACACATTCCGTTCTGCCCAAAATTACATAACAAAGTTACGGCCAAAGAAGCTAGGCTAGAGAAGAGTGGAAAAATTCCATAAAGCGCCCAGAATTTCGATGTGGAAAGCGCCTTTCGATTCCCTTCCTTTTAATTGAAAACTTGTCTGGACACCGGTGAATGAATTCCCTCCACTATGACTTGGTATTTGCCTGATGCCAAAATGAAATGCAGGATTGTAGCATATGATTGGAGGGAGGTTTAATCTTCAAATTGGCTGAAACTCTTTTTTTGTTCGTAGATAACAGTGAAAAAGTGATCGTAGCCAAACCTCTCCACACGATGGGACCACCTTTCCCGGCGTTTGAGGTGAGTGTTTTCTTGACCTAACGGACAATTTTCTGGTTTTGTAGTACAAACAACCTCGATCCGAAAGTTGTTTGCCGTACTTTTTTAATTCAGCCTTGTAAACGTTATACGCAATTCAGCTGTCTCGTTTTAGCTTAGACTTTCTTAAAGTCCGTTTTTGGTAGATTGTTGGTCAGCTTATATGACATGGATAAATCGTCTAAAGCCCTTGTAAAAGTTCACTAAAACGCAAAAAACATTTAGGACCTAGCTGGCTAACTCTCAGTTTTATATAATACTCCAACGGTTTATTTCACCGGGCCGATCGGCGGGCGGGCCGTGAATAATTTGGTGACAGCCATATTTTCCCGCCAACAATATGCAAATTAAACCCCATCTCGTGCAGGCGGGACAAGTCCAACGCGACTTCGTCGCTGCTGGTTTTTACGAGTGAGGTTGTCCACTTCTACGGATCGAAGTAAATTTTTTAGGGTGGTGTTTGCTGCTGAGTATTAGGCAACCCTCTTAACGAGGATAACTTAACGACGTTCGCGCCCAGAATCTCCCCGCGTTCAGATTTTTTCCAAACTTTTGCTGCAGTTAGATAATGACCAACTTTGTCAGAAAAGCAAAAAAATTGGAGGTCACCCTGCTCGTTTCGGAGATAAAGCGCATTGAAAACGTTGTGTTTTTAGAAGCTTTGGTTATGTAAGGCAAAATCGGCTTTCTTGCTACATGGAATAAAAGACGTTACGTGGAGGACTCTAGATAATGCTGATTTATTGATTTCATCGCAAATAGGTCTATTTAGTACATTTTTGCAGGTAATATCGTTTCTTCAGGTAAAATTAGCCACAAAGAAGGATAATTGTAAGTCATATATACCTGGCTTCGTAGAAAAATTCGATCGTATTTGAGTAGAAATGGCAATAAAACGAACCTTCTCACGTTCAGAATTTTTTTGTTTTTGGACAAAATGGAGAAACCCAGTAAAGGAAGTGATTTATTGAAAAAAAAAGAAAGAAAGAATGGGGTCACCATGCATTTAAGACAGTTAAGCACGTTTGAACTTTATAGATATAAAAATACCCACCACCGTACCACTGTATCTGTCTTTATTTCCTACTCAGCGCGCGCGCTCGATGCATGACGTGGCGTGGCATTGCGCCGTGAATTACGTGCGCGGTAAGGATACGCACAAACAATTAGCGCGAACGTCCTTAAGACTAATTTACACGTACCAACTTGGCCTGATTTGATAAACCGGGTCGATTTTCACCTCCTCGCTCAGTATACTAATAAAAAAGAAATCGGCTGACAAATTGGCCTATAAGAATGAGCCAACTGATCTGGCCGATAAATCAGTACGTGTAAATTAGCCGTTAGATGTAACGGACATAAGATTGACGAACCCGTGGCCCTCGGATTCTGGATCGAATTGAATTTAGTTGCAACTGGGGAACGAAGAGAAAAACCCTTGGAGCAAGGACCACCACCAATAGCAAACTCAATCCGCATATAGTGTCAGATCAATACTATTCATGAACATTAGATGAGCATGGATGAACAACCAGTAATATAAATTAGTTATCTTATAATGAAGAGGAGACTTACAAGAGGTTGAGAAGGGCCTTTTTCACAGATAACGTTTTTGTTTGCATAACAATACACAAACGTGGAATCCGGGCAATTTTACAGGACTTTTCTGCCTGAAATTGGCTCCCATCCGTATGCCGTTACATTGTACTGCAAACGAGAAAAGATACATGTATCTTTGAAAAGGTTGTACTTAATTTTTTTGCCTTGTCTTTGTTTCAGCTGAATTCGCCGGACGATAACACCACGTTAATAAACCTGATTCATTTCCTTCAAGAAAGACAAAGACGGAGACAGACTCTCATCGATGACTTGTCAAGAAAAGGTGCTAAGTAATGTTCATTGACTCCTTAATTCCTAAAAAGACCAACGTACTTAGCTTGCGAATTTGACAAATTTTCTTAAATGTTCACTTCCAAGGGGAAAAACAAAAAGGAAAGTACTGTACAATAGATTCAATTAAATGACAAAATTGAGAATGTTGCTCTCAAACTCAAAAGCTAGAGCCACGTAAACTGATTGCGTGACTAAGATTGCGTGACTCAAGAGCGAGAAAGGGTGAAGTCCAAGATAGAGAGCTTGAACATTTTCAAGGCTAAGTCTTTGGTAGAAAACTTTATGTAATGGATATACCCAGTGATTTGCTCATTAAATAGTTATCCGCCCTGTGAATAACTACTCTATAATGCATAGCTGTTTCTTGTGTTCGTTTGAACAAGGTTGCACAGAATGGAGCAAAAACGTGGAGCAAAGGTCCTGGCGCCTTCGCTTGTCATATTAAAAAAGCCGTTGTTACACGACTTCTAACTCCATATATGAACGTTTACAATATTCCATTTTTGAAACCTTGATTTACCCAAATGCTAGCCGGGCCTACGCTTTTACATCAACAGTTCAACTAACTTTTGCTTTGTATTCTCTAACGTTTTACAGAGGGAATTTTTAGGGCTTATCTCTTGGAACTGGAGAAGGAAAACAGTCAAGCAACTACCGTAAGTCATTCTCAAGTTTACACTGCAATATTTTTTCACGCACTGACCTGATACCCAGCACTTCTGTCTCGTGTTATATAAAGCTAGAAAGGAAATAGGAGACGTCTGCACACAGGCTAAAAAGACCCTTATTACTTATGGTACAACGCTAAATTTTGGCGTGCTCCCATTGGTCGAAATCGATCACGTGTCGCGATAGTGTCTTTCCTCAGCGGGCGCCTGTCAGCGCATAGTGCCCGTTTTTGGCAATTTTCGCTCAAAATTTAGCGTTGTACAATAAAAACCATAGAGTGCTTTTGTCTCAGGCCCTATGTGTGATAGGTTCCCTCGGAAATTTGATGTTCAAACTTCAGATATATTTGTTGTGAACATCAAATTTCCTCGGGCAACCTATCACACGATAGTGCCTTCGACAGAAGAACTCTATTGTTTAAATATAGCGTGGTTATTTGAAAGTTTCTACATGTACTTGTGCCTTTTAGGTTATTTCCAACCTCAAGTCAACAGTCGAAGAGAAAGACAGGTAAATAGCTCTAAAAAAAGTAAAATAATAATAATAAAATAACTAGACTCAAGGTTTGTTTGTGACCAGGCCGAGGTTCTTGCGGTCATTGCGTTGATATAATTATTAGGTCGAGGTCTTTGACGTGCTTGAAGTCTTATGTTTCCCCTTTGACGTGTTTTTCATGTCGTTGGCCAAACCGTAGACGCCAAGCGTTTTTCTGTCCGAGGGACACTGTCCCTCTTAAATCCCTATTGTTTTCAAGTCTCATTATGCGTGCTCTCAACAACGTCTGAATGAGAATGACATTGGAGTTTGTTGTTTTCGTTTTAGAGATATCCAAAAGCTTGAAAGAAGACTGAAGGCTCTAACGCAAAAGGTATTTTAATTTATTTAAAACAGGAAATGGCGCTCTTGTGCAAATACTGTAGGGAATTTGGAAGAACTCGTAAGCTAACAGGAATTCTTTTTAATTTGCCAAGTTTCTTCAAGTGTTTGCATCGGTTTAGAGTGCCTTATACGAGCAGAGCAGCAAAGCCAGCGAGGCAGTGGCGTGAAACCCAAACGAGGGA
>Ga0126336_10001453_pt1 | contig 12359 bp, 7 predicted proteins | sample SidCmetagenome_FD_92530 | JGI IMG/M metagenome (GOLD analysis project Ga0126336, IMG submission 92530) | Coral microbial communities from El Islote,Puerto Morelos, Mexico - Siderastrea C C metagenome | ecosystem: Host-associated > Invertebrates > Cnidaria > Coral | place: El Islote,Puerto... | reverse complement strand
TCTCACTTCTGTATATGAAAAATTATATTTTTACTAGCACTACTTGGTCGATTTCGGCCCTTTCTTCTCTTATTCTGGGCTTTTCAAAGCGCACTCGACTTCAAATTTGCCGCTTCACTGGTTGTGAATAATTAATGATGTCCACCCATTCTGCGCGATGGCCCAATTTTATACTCTGGTATGTAGCGGAAATTATGTCATTAGCTGTCATATCTCAGTAGAATCTAGATGTCAAATATGAGCGTTTGATGCAAGTCTTTTTGCCGTTTTATTGCAGTGCATTTTCTTGTAATTGGTAGCAATATCATTGCCGGGCAGGTGGTCATGATAGCGATAGAAGGAACTACATGAAACTGGATCAGTTTTAGACTGCTTTTTTTTTCTGGGTGACTTAGCTTTGCTCCAGTTGGAATGGAAGTCAGCTTGTTAGGTTTTTTAACATTTTTTTTTTATTATTATCGTAAAGACAATAGGGTTTTAGTGGAAAACAGACCATTCTAAAAAGTTCATACCATGCGAAAGGACATCGAGGAAACCATTCAGGACTCGGGTGGCGTAGTTTCGATAACCTCACTGGTGAGGATATCGACGACGTCATTTCTCGCTTTTATACAATTTTTTTTCGGTGGAAAAACGCTCTTGTGTAGATAATAAAAAGAAAGTTACACGGCTACTGAAGATACAAATTTTATTTTCTTGAGTTAGAAAACAATATGTTTATTTACTCGCTGTGCTCTTTCGTAAACTATTGTTTTTACCACTCGAAAGTAAAACTCATATCTTCGCCCTGGCATCGCTGCGCTCTTTAGTAAAATATTGTTTTTATCACTCGAAAATAAAACTCATATCTTCGCACTAGCGTTGCTGTAGTGATATCCTTTATATATTTTATTTAGTGTCGTGTCATGGCAGCAGTTTGAAGCAATCACTCGTTTCACGGAAGGAATAGTATATTGAACTGGCGGGACATGTAGCGATGACGATCTTCCGTTTTTGTATTCACATGTAAAAGTTCTATTTTTATTGGAAGGTGTTTTAGTTCCTATTGAGCACCTGTGCTGAACCATTCACAATTGAAATTTGCTTTGAGCTCTCATGCCGATACAGAACAAGAACGTGACAACAATGGCAAAAGTCCAATGCAGGCCTATCTTAAGTCTTAACCCTTTCAGTCCCGATAGTCAAGCACCTAATTTCTCAGCTAGCAACATCAGTACTTGATCAAACATACCAGTAATGAGATTCAAGAAAATGATTACCAAACATGAAATGTCTTGATAATTAACTGAATCAAATTCTTCCAACTAGTATTGCAGCAAATATATTGAGGAACACTGAGAAGAACAGGCATGTTTAGAGACTCTTAAACTACCACGTACATTGTTGCTATAGAAAGTTCTTAAATGTCATATCTTGAGAAACCCTAACTTCCACCGATAAGTTGCTTGGCCACATTTGTTCCATGAGAAAGGTTTTCAAGCTTTTAGAGTCACAACCATGTTTGGCAGATCACGTGACCTGAACAGGAAAAAAAACTTAAAACAAAAACGGCGTATTGGAAATGGTGCCAATAATTAACGATCATCCGATGCAAAACGTGAAGAATCGGTTTCTTGAAAGTAACATTTTTATAGAAGATATGACGTCATAACTACGTATATACATTTTCTACTGCGGTTTTTCTTTTCCTTGTGTAAACATTAAGTGCTAACGTCAGATTATAAAGAAGGCTGAATTATTTCCGATTCGTGCAAGAAATCGGAACTTTATCTCCTTTCATCCGCCATTTAGAAAGGTTTTTCTTCTTAATGCGCAGCTGGGTACTGGCACATGTTGTGCACGCGCAATGTCGATTTACAATTCAGATGATCATCCTCATAAGTTTTTTTAACCAGTCTAGCGGTACAAAATGTAGCAAAAAAGCGCATGACAAAATACCACCACAGGCCTACCATGTTCTGTGTGGTGTGCTGTGTATTTATCATAGTCCTACCATTCTCGAATCATCCTTATACAACCATATATCGGTTTATGAAACTAGCAAAGCTAAAGATGAAAGTTTGACCTTTTAAAACTGACGAAAATGAAATATAATCACATGCAACTGCTGACATGTTGTTTTGCTTGGTGTTTCTGTGTTTATTTCGGCAATAAAGTGATGTTTGCAAAATAACTGTCGGATTCGCTCTACGTTTGAGCGTTCTGAGAATGATATGGGGAAATCGGTTCTCCAAGGAGAAAGATGTCTTGATGTTTAATCAATTCTTCTAACTAGTACTGTAAGCAATATATGGAGAATACTGATGCATGTTGATGTTAAGTCTTAAACAAGTTCAGTGGGCCACTTGACGGTTGCTCCTGCCTAAGACTATGTCATTGTAACCCGCGGCCTCCAAAGTATATGCAACGTATACTTTATCGTAAGAAGGTTATGGAGAATTTCAGACATTAAATGCTTTTAATTATTTCTTTTCAAATACAACTCGTTTAGATACCATTTTTTCCATTTTAAGCACGTGTCATCAATTCCAAACATGAAATGCTCCATTTACCTCGCATTTTGCAGTCCCGTCATCAGCTCACTGGAACAGACCACATTCACAGCATACTCGTATTGGCTGTGAGTAAACTTTCAAGCTTATCCCTTCCATCATTAGAAAATCCTGGACCACAGAAGTGTTTTTACAGACCCCTATTATGCCACACTCGCCACACGACTCTTCTTCTCCACACAAAATTTCATTTATGTAGCTAGGAATCTTGCCGGGACTCAAATCAGTGACGGCGGGGCAAACGGCACACAGCCCCTCCAAACCTCCTATGGTTGATTCACAGTGGCCTGTAATCGTTGTGATGGGATAAGTGGTATCCTGCTTGGTCCTTAATCTATGTCTTGGCGACTTGATTGGTGCTTTGCTCTTTAGATTCGGGGATCTGGTTTCAGCCAAGTTGGTGTTGTCGGTTTTGATTTTCCTCCTAAGCGAATGGAGGGACACTAGATTGGGAAATTCAGCAGCTTCGTTGCGACTGAAAGCCATGTAGATGGAGTTGAAGTTGCCAATCGGTCCCGGTTTTCTTCCAAAACTCTTGAGACATTCCTTAAAAGATGTGCTGTCACTTGGAACTACCATGAAAGCGTCACACAAAAAGGGGAAAGAACGGCAAATAGAAGTATACGAAGGGCCATCTATGAAAAGAACAAGAAAAAGTTAGTGGAAAGGTACATTAGATGACAATAAGCAACCAATCTCGGGTCTGGTTACATCGAAAGCCGATTTAACGCGTGGGTTAGGAATTGACCGAGGTTCTTGTTTGTCTGACCTGACAGTGTTTTCACCACAAGTGTTTGTTAGATAGCAGCCAAAGTTAAGTAGAAGAATGAAAGTACAGGAATCGACAGCACCAAGCTATACATCTGAACTTCATATTGACGTTAATCTTGAGTTGGGTAACCCTGCTTTGAACAACCGGGGCCCAGTTGTTCAAAGCAGGATTAAGCTAAACCAAGATTAGTGTCAATCTTTAATGCAGTCTTATAGCCAAGCAATGAGGATTTCTATGAATCTTTTTTATGCTATTTTTTTGACATACTTGCTATCAAACGGCCAGTTAAAATTAAGTTTGAAAACTCTTTTTGACACGAGAAATAAGAACCTTGATTAACTTTTAATCTAAGAGTAGCGTTAACGACCAGCGAATTACCAGGCCCGCGACTTAGTTGATTGGGTAACCTGTTTCTCGCCAAAAAGCTCAAAAAATGTCAGCCATATTAGTAACTTCTCAAACCCCATTTCAGATCACACGCCTACTGAATCTTTACTCCTCAGTTTTCAGGCCAAAACAGACAGTATCTATTCCGTGATTCAGACTAAAATGATTCAAAACCCCATGCTCTGGGGCCAAGCATACCGATCAAAACTGAGAGAGTATGTACATTTCCCGAGACGTGTCTAGGTACAACTCCCCATCCAGGAGGGGTTTTCGCTCAGTCCTAAAGTTACTCTCTCTCTCTCTCTCTCTCTCTCTCTCTCTCTCTCTCTCTCTCTCTTTCCCCTCCAGCATTTGGTTAATTCCTCAAATTAGCAAAACATGATATAGTTTACTGATACCATGAGAGAGATAGAGAGAAATGAGGTTGAGGAAAGTGTATCGGTCTTCTAAGGACGGGTGATGGCATAGGCCAGGGACGGGGCCTTCCCAGGGAGATCAAATAAGCCCCCCCCCAATTCATTGATGCAACAACAACAACAACAACAACAACAACACTTTATTTGCATTCCCAATTACAAATGGTATTGCACTTAGGAAAGAGAAAAAAAAAAGACGGAAAACGAGTACAAAGTACAAAAGGAAATGTAGCGAAATCGATTTATTTTTAATTCCTGTATCTCGATTGATTTATTTCGTGATGCAAAAGCTTCGTAAATGAAGTAACCTTTTTTTTTTACAAATGAAAGCATCAATGCTATTAAAGAGAAATACAATTTTGTGATGGGCATTTAAAGAATCGAAATCAGAATATTTACTAATAATATCGTCCTTTAAAGATTTTCTAATTGTATTATATCTATTGCAAGATACTAGGAAATGTCCTTCGTTTTCAACTTCATTTGAGCTGCAGTATTGACAAATTCTCAGATGCTCAGGGAGTTTAGGGGTGGGATGTCGCAAAACGCAAAAAAGGGACCGAGTGCAATGAAAGAACAATAGCGCTTCAATGTAAATGGAACTTTTGCCCTATTAACTTTTTACCCCATCCTTAAATATTACACTGACATGTTGTTAGCGAAAACTTACCTTTATATTAAATGTGCTTCTCAGGGTGATTGTAAACAGCTCTTGTCGGTATTCGACCTTATAGATCTTATTCATGTCGACTTCTTACCCGAATTTTATATTCTGGCATGACTGAAATTATGTCATTGGCTGTAAATATCTCAGTAGAATCTAGATGTCAAACCTGAGCGTTACATGCAAGTCTGTTTGTGGTTTTATTACAGTGCATTTTCTTGTAACTGGTATCAATATCATTGCCTCCAGGTGATCATGTTAAGAAGTAAATGAAGTTGCATCAGTTTTAGACTGCTTTTTTCTTTTCCAACGACGTAACTTTGCTCCAGTTGGAATGGAAGTTGCTCGATAGGTTTTTTTGAGGTTTTTGATTATATAGACAATAGTGTTTTAGTGAAAATAGACCACTCTTAAAGTTCGTAGTATACAAAACAAGATCCAGGAAACCATGCTCAGGGAGTTTAGGGGTGGGATGTCGTCCACTTTCAATTCTTAAGTTATGATTACCTGGCCTAAGTTTTGCTATTGCCCGCCGATGTTTCTGGTTTGTAATAAGTTCTAGTGAGTTAGAGGTAGGTACATCTGTTTTGAAAGTCGAGTAAAATGTAAATTTGTTTTTTGTTGCGTTTGATCATGTCATATTGATTGGCTAGTGAGGAAAGAAACGAAACTGTCCTCGTGCTAGATTTCCTGCACGTCACTCGATTTCTTTTTTTTTTTTTTTTGCAACGAGGGTTTCCTTTTCTGATCTGGGACGAAATGCTTGCATTGGTGCACTCGGACGACAAAACTGAGCTAATCCCGGTTGGTACCAAACAGCGACTACCTTAAGTCAACACCTTTTCGTCCAGCGTAAATAACTGAGCTATAGATGTTATTTCCATTCCAGTAGTAAAAGATCTTGGTGCGTGGCTTGTTAGCCGGTCGGACATGGGTACACGTATTACGAAGCTCTGCTCTGCATCCTTTTCTCACCTGTAAAATCTGCGTCGCATTCGGAAATTTCTATCCAAGAAGGATACAGAATCTCTCACCCACGCTTTCTTCTCATCAAGGCTCGATTACTGCAAGTCTTCTGGTTACCCAGCTGTCAAATCCCCAATCTCCAACGACTGCAAAATGCGTGTGCTCAACTCGATTAACAAGCCCCCAAGTTTTGTCACATTTCATCAATTTTCGTGAGCTACACAGGTTACCAGTGAAATAACGCATCAGTTTTTTGGGGATCTTGCTTTAAGCGTTTATAATAATCCATGGCTGGGCGTATCTCTGCGACCGTCTATCCGCTGTAACGCCAGGGCACTATAATCTGCGCCGCGACTACGAAGGAGCTTTGTTGCGCCATCCAAGTTTAATTTCTTAGAAAACCATCCTCTCCCCTAATCGATTAGGAGAGAAGACCCTGGGAACGAGGTTGCGTGCTACCGTTTGAGCCTAGGGTCTGCTGTTCAATAGGAACGTTTACGACCATAATCAAAACATTTTTGTTTAAAACAAAATTTAAAAAAACCAAAATTATCATTTTATCGTTTTAAAAAATTGGCTTTTCTTCTTTTGATTGCTGTTTTATGCTTCTATTGAGAATCTGTTAATATGGTTATCGGACAAGCGCCAATACTGTCACATATCAAGTCACTTTTGAGTGGGTATCCTTTGTCGTCTCCTGTACCAATGTTTAAGGTTTCTTCAGAAGAGACGAGCAGTGGTGCACTGGTTAACGAGTGGGTTTCTTGATTGCAGGGTTGGTGGCTCGAGTCTAGCGTCTGCTCTTTGCTTTGTCGTTTTGTGTCCTTAGACAAAAAACTTGACTCTTCCTCTTTACCCACGACTATAAATGGATACCGCTAAGCACCACCCGGAAGAAGAAGTAGTTGATGTCACACTTGACTCCACATTGTTCCTTTATACCCACGAGTATAAATGGATACCACTAAGCACCACCCGGAAGAAGTAGTAGTTGATGTCACCGAAACCTGGTTAAGCTCCAGCCATTATGACCACCTATGTCCGAAGTGTGACTTAGCCTTTTGTTTTTTTTTTTTTTTTGCAGAATAAAAAAAAGGAGCGACTTACTATGAAGCGAATCTAGCCCCGTGGTTCCTCTGAAGGGCACAAATGTGCCACTGCATTCAAACATCAATTTAATTTATTGACATACAGTGCGATGCACTCTGTGAAACTGTCTTGAATGGATGATCACACACTTGCTTTCTTTCCAGGCTACGTGTATGTAAACACGTGTCCATTCCTTATTTGTTAATTTGTATGTACAGCAGCCTCGATATTACAAAGCCCAGGCGAAAAACAAAATCTTCCACCCTCAGCCCCAAAGCAAACGTTCCTTAACTTTGAGATTCCGTCTACACTCGTGCGTTTTCGTTTGACGGTGCATACCCATATCGTCCATACCACGAAAAGACATGTCCCCCTGTCCACACTAAGATGACAGAGAGCGGACACACTTTGATGCGTTCTCGCTTACATTAAAACTATCAATGTTCGCCAGACAGCCGAAAACCAAGGTAATAAAAAATTATGCGTCTTCAAAGGAAAACGCATCACTAAAGACAGGGCCTAAGAGGAAAGCCAGCAAGAAGGCGGCTCACTTAGTGAGTTATTCGCGCAAGTAACTTGGAGCCGCGATCAGTGCAAGCCGGCGAGCGAAGCGAGTCACCGTGAAGAACTGTTCCTCGCCCCATTCTTCTCGCCGACTTGCTTCGCCTGCTGGCTCGCAAATCGTGGCTCCAAGTTACTCGCGTGAATAACACACAAAGTAAGTCGGCTCGCAGACTACTAAGAGGTGCTCTAATAATGCCTTGAAAATATTGCCTTTGGCTCATGCATTATGCTCATGTATTATTAAACGATATAATAAATAAATTAAACGATGCAAGAACTATATTACAAGAAAAACACTGAGATAATAGCTTGCTAGCATTATTAAAGGGAGAAATAATTTCTGCCCACAAACATAACACTGTCACAATAATCCGCTTAAAGATGAGCCCGGATATAGCCGACAGCTACAGCACGATCTGACAGACTCGCTCACAAGTTGCCAGGTCTCTTTTCCATCAGCTCCGCATACACCTGTATTCTTCAAAACGTTCACAACGAAATTCCTTGGATACAGGCTCCTTGGTGACCAAGGCAACTGTTGTCCTTCTTGTCGCAGATCACTTCGTTCAGATAGCGCGGGAAATAATCGGGTGACAGCGTGGTGACCGCTGACCACTCGGTGCACAGGCGATGGTAGCCAGTTTGGTCGAGAGAGCCTCGTTTTGAGACACTTGTGAAATTTGTTTGTGGGAAAGAGTTGGCCTGTCTCTTGCCACGGAACAGCTTTTTAATAAATAAATGCTAGTAACCTTATATACAGGCCATTTCACAGCGGCTGGTTGATTGAGAAGGATGGGGAAATTCTCAGTATCCTTGCTTGTGATCGCTTGATAGCGCTTGTTATAACCGCCAAATGAATCCAGTTTGAGCTGCAGTTCTGATGTTGTCAAAGGTTGACATGAGATTGACTGTGCTCCTACGTAACTTGCAAAGGAAACGAGTGCCGAAAACGCTAAGGTAACGGTTGTTTAGCATTCCTATGGATCAGAGAAAATAGATTTCAGACAGCCTTTTTTTCTGCTAATTTCAGTGAAAAGAAACTTTATCATACAAGTTTAACTCGTGAACCGTTTATTGTTGTCACGCGTTGTTCAAGATGGGGAGGGGGGGAGGGAGGAGGAGAATCGATAAACTGAGTTCCAGAAAGGAAGCAGTAAATGAAAGAAGAAGACGAAGCAAATGTTATGGAAACATGTTTCAGTTCGAGCTGAGAAAGCGGGGAACTCGAGGTAACCAGGATTATTCGACATAGCCGGGAAAACGGGGGTGTACTGTGTTCGGCGATATTGGTCGATATTTGCCATGTTTGCCCAGCAACAAACATGGCGTCCTAACGTATAGACATTTTTGCGGTTGCAATATCAAAAATTCGGCTGTCAGAAAATTAATTTCAATTTTACGCATCAAAGCCAACTCACAAAAGATACGCAGAACGTGTGTCTCTTTTATGCGTACATTTTGGTGGGTGGCAACTTTAAGTGGCAACTTAACTCAAGTTGCTCCCGAATGCGGAGGTTTAGCATATTAAAATTTTTAAAATATGCGGCCTGTTCTTTTTTTTTTTAACTAGAAAACTTCACTATGCCAGATGTAAGATTTGTTTAGAGCTGAGAAACATTTCTGTTAAAAAATTAGATTTTTTATAACCTCACACAACGAAAACTGAATATGTCATGTTGGCAGATGACAACAACGGACAGCATTAAAAGAATCAGTCGCGTCTTATTTCCCAGACGGAAGCGTTTAAAAATGGGTAAAGTCTGTGAGCAAAATAAATTTTTTGCGCTTGAAAACGATAGAAGGAAGTAAATGAAGTTGCATCAGTTTTAGACCGCTTTTTTTCTTTTTCAACGACGCAACTTTGCTCCAGTTGGAATGGAAGTTGCTCGATAGGTTTTTTGACGTTTTTGATTATATGGACAATAGTGTTTTAGTGAAAAATAGACCACTCTTAAAGTTCATAGTATACGAAACAAGATCCAGGAAACCATCCATGAATGGCGTATTTTCCATATCCTCAGTAGTTAGGATATCGATGACGTTATTTCTCGCTTTTACACTTTTTTGTGCAAAAACACTCTTTTTCTATATAATAAAAAGTAAGTTACACGGCGGCTGAAGATATGAATTTTAATTTGTCGTGTTAAAAAAGCAATATTTTACTTACTCGCTGCGCTTGCTTGTAGAATATTGTTTTTACCATTAAAATAAATCTCATATCTTCGCGCTGCCTTATAACATCCTCTACCTATCTTATTTAGTGTTTTGTCGTAAGAGCAGTTTGAAACAGTCACTTATAATATCTGACGGAAGGAATGATGTGTTGGACTGGCGAGGCACGTAGCGATGACGATTTTCCTGTTTTGTCTTCACCTCTAAAAATTGTATTTTTATTACGAAGTGTTTACTTCCTATTGAGCACCTGTGCTGAGCCATTCACGATTTAAGTTCGCTTTGTAGTTTCTAAAAACGCTTTTTGTACTAGCACTACAAATGTTCTGAGCTCACGTCGATACGTAACAAGAACGTGACAATAATGGCAAAAGTTTAATACTGGTTCATCTTAACTCTTAACCCTTTCAGCCCCAATAGTGATAAGCACCTAATTTCTCCTAACAATAGCAGTACTTGATCAAACGTACCATTCATGAGAATCAAGAAAATGATCAACAAAGATGAAATGTTCTTATGCTTATTCAAATTCTTCCAACTGAAGTCATAGCAAATATAATATTGGGGCTTGAAGGTTTAAGAGTCGTGTCGAAAGTGTTCTCATTGTTTTGTTTTGTTTTTTTTTTGTTAAGAGCTCTACTAGATATTTGATAAGGAATAATAATAAGGAATAGGCCGGAATGATGATCTTTTGAAAGATGTGTTTGAGTGTGAGGACAAGCACAGCGATTGCTAGATGTACATTACTACTGTTTTATAAATTTGGGCCATTTTGTCCTTCTTTGCGCTATTTCAATGGTCACACTTCAGGATTTCGTCCACAGGCTCAAAAGTAAAACCACAACGGAATGTGCTTCTAAGTAGCTTTTATCTGAATAGTCACACTTAGGATTTCATGAAAAGCTAATTAGTAAGACCGGACGATTGCATGGCTAAAATGTTTGGGTACAGGTTTTCATTTTGATTTCGTTGAACTCAACTGTACGGGTCGTAAGGGTCGTATTGGTGTGTCCTAATTGCCTTTTTAAGGGCTGTATTAGATATAAAGAATGATAACCTCGAAAAATTTTTTGTGTCTGTGTGAAAGTAGAAATGATTGGCAAAAACTAATTGCAGTTTTCAGATGTTTTTGAGATTTAATGTTCTTTACTAGCTAAAGTAAGAGTACAGAGTAAACATTTCATGCAATGCCATTTCCGTGCATAAAAACAAACAAACAAACTCCATGACATCTTTTGGAAATGGCTCAGGGGCTTTTATTTGAATGGTTAGTTACGGATACCTTCTATAGCATTGTAATTTCCACCACAGGAATAGCCTCCCACGCGGTCGTTTTTAGAGGAGTCGTATCACCCTACTCCCCACAAAACGACTGTGTGGGAGCTACAACAGGAAAGGCATAGTACTGCTCAATGATCCAGCACAGTGGGCATTTCATTCACGCCTCATAACTACTTTTTACCGTGTAATAAACAGTAACACAGGAAAGTATTGCTGATCATAGCTCTTTGAAAGAAAGGTACAAGGAGGAAACTGGCTTGGTGACGTGTAATCCATGCTAACCAAGTTTTCAGTTAAGTATCATATCACGTGAAATTTTCAACTTAGCACTAAGCACCAATTGAAATCGTGCGTTTTCGTTTGACGGCGCATACCCTAATATCGTCCACACTACGAAACGTGATGTTCCCGTGTCTACACTAAGTTGACAGAAAACGGACACACTGTGATGCGTTCTCGTTTACATTAAAACTATCAAATGAATGTTCGTATTCAAAGGAAAACGCATCAGTAAGGACAGGGCCTAAGAGGAAAGCCTGCAAGCAGGCACATTTAGTGTATTATTCGCGCCAGTAACTTGGAGCCTTCACCGCGGTCAAACGAGAAAAATAAGAAAAGTACTTCAAAGATAAGGGAACTATTATCACTGATCAACGTTTGATACTTTACCAGTACACTGTTGATTTACTAAAATATTTACTAAAAAGTTCTAAGTGTTTGAAAACGGGAAACGGACTTGTCGGCGCAATTTGTAAAGGTAATTTTGTTCAGGTGCGGAACATCTAAATAGCAAAGAAACTCGTTTATTTGAGAGAAATGAAAATATATTTACACACCCACTGTTTTATATATCCTTGCTCACGTCTCGACGGCATCGTGAATAAATCTTGCGAATTAAAACGAAAAAAATGCCTCCGAGGTTTGACCGCGGTGGACTTGGAGCTGCGATTTGCTAGCCGGTGAGCCGAAGCGAGTCGGCGAGAGGAACCTTTCCTCGCCCCATTCTTCTCGCCGACTCGCTTCGCTCACCGGCTCGCAAATCGCGGCTCCAAGTTACTCGCGCGAATAACTGGAATAATACACTAAGTGAGCCTGCTCGCAGGCTACTAAGAGGTATTCTGATAATGCCATGAAAATATTGCCTTTGGCCCACGTTTGGTATTATTAAACGATGTAACAAATAAATTAAACGCGATACGAGAACTATATTACAAGAAAAATACAGAGATGTAGGAAGAAGTAATTTCTGCCCACAAACATAACAGTGTCACAATAATCCGATTAAAGATGAGCCCGGATATAGCCGACAGCTACAGCACTGTCTGACAGACTGGCTCACAAGTTGCCAGGTCTCTTTTCCATCAGCTCCGCATACACTAGGCTCGATTTCCGCCGCTCTCTCGAGTCCGGTCTTTGTTCCTCCCCGAAAGAGACGGCTGGACGCGTGACCCGTTGACCTTGTCTGTGACGTAATTCGAAAAAATTAATTTATGCGT
>Ga0126336_10001452_pt1 | contig 12360 bp, 8 predicted proteins | sample SidCmetagenome_FD_92530 | JGI IMG/M metagenome (GOLD analysis project Ga0126336, IMG submission 92530) | Coral microbial communities from El Islote,Puerto Morelos, Mexico - Siderastrea C C metagenome | ecosystem: Host-associated > Invertebrates > Cnidaria > Coral | place: El Islote,Puerto... | reverse complement strand
TTTTCAGTTTACGTTTTCCATACATTTGTCTGCAAAGCCCAAAGAAAAATTTGGACACAAGTGTATGAAAAACTGAAATCATTAGATCCTTTCTGTGGCTTTGAAAGCTTATAAATCACAAATCTTGCAGAATTTATAATTGTTTGACACTGAAATCAGCAAGCACTGGTTTTTGGGCCTTGTTTGTACCTGATCCACAATGCTGGCGATGGCAAAAGCAGGGAGCGCGCCTAAGGACGCTAGAGTGCATAAGAAGAGAAAGGGAAAACAAAAACAAAAAATATGGTGTTCGTAAATGGCTGGAAATACATCTAAGACCACCAAATACTATTATGGGCATTTACAAACCTACACCACGAATCTCATCATCGTTTCTTTTAAATAAAATTTTATTGCCTCAAAGAACAATTACAGAGAGGACAACATACCTCCATACTGTACATACTCATCATCATGATACAAGGTGAAAATCGATGGTTTCAAATTTGACACACCCTCTATCTGTCTTAGTATAATAATGTGAACTGTCCTTTCGTTCACACTGAGCGCTCAAGTGCACTCTGAATGTTGTTGAAAATTATAGGTTATTCTGAAATCCAAGGTGAGTGCTTGCACTTTGTTGAATCAGTATTTGCAAGGTCATTTTTCTTTATATGAGACTGATGGACTCAATCCATTTCTTCTTGCATTTTGGCCCGATCAGCTTCATTCGAGTACTGGCCGTAATTTTCTATATCGGGGAGACAGGGGAACAGTACTCTTGCGAGGAGGTTTTGCAATCGCGGTAAAGCATTAGAAATTTATTGTAGGTAACGCCAGCTGATGGCACGGCATTGGTGTGGAATTCAAAGTCGACGGTCTTTTGGCAGGTGCGGTAAGATCCATCTTCCGCTGATTATGTTAGTTGTTGCATGTTCGTCGTTCTGTGAAGCAAGGAGGAGAATCAAGACGTTATGGTGACAGAAAACAATATGCTTTTTCGGAAATAAGTAAATTAATTGTTCTTAATTTTAATCGAGGTATTTATCCCCAGTTCCCCGGGTAACTGCCGATACAGATGCGATATAATGTCAGATTAACAAACACGAAAATCCTTAAATCTAAAATCAAGAAGTAATATTTCCATAATGACTTGCAATTTGAAAAACTGAGGCCTGAAAACTGAAACTTCCTTTGTCAGGGAGTTGAGGATTCTTGGAGTTAAACTAGTTTCAGGCAGTCATGCTTAATCCTTGCATTTGGCCACAGAAATTGGGCAAATGCTTTGTCTGACCAGAAAGGAAGTAAAAAATCAACATCAACATTCCAAATACCGTATTTGATCGAATAAGCGCCCCGGGCACTTATTTCAGATTTCGTGTTCAAGGGGGGCGCTTAATCGAGGAGCGGCGATTATTCGAGGAGAGGCGCTTATTAACAAACTTACAAGGACTCACAGTTTGTTTCTATGATGAAGCTTTTATTTTAAAAAAAACATAACTTTTAAGGTAGTTCATTCCTCATCCACATCGTCGTCTCCATTATCATCATTATCGATAACGTTCACCTCGCCGTTGGCCACCTCCCGGTCGGACAAAGTGATGTCTTGAAAAGGATCTTCCCTTTCTTCATTTATTTTTAAAACTGTGGGACCTTGCAAACTTTCTCTGCCTGTTTACTAGATGCGAGGTTTGTAGATTTCATACGCATATCCGCAGATGTGTTTTTTTAATACGTATTGTAAAATAACTTCAGTTCGTTTTTAGGAATATATACAGGCATACTTAGTTGTATTTTAAAACTCCCTGATGAAGTGTGCGTTAGTTACTCGAAACGCTTAGGAAAATAAAACAGTTTTACAACTAAAGAAGTTCTGCTGGTTCAACTTTAAACAAAAAAAATTAAAAAGCACTGCCTACAGTTATAAATTCTTACTGTTTTTAGCGGGGAGTAGAGGGTGCTTAATCGAGGAGGGGCGCTTAGTTCAAATTTCGTGTTCAAGAGAGGCGCTTAATTGAAGGGGGGCGCTTATTCGAGAGAGTGCGCTTATTCGATCAAATACGGTCGTCTAATAAATACCGGAAAGGAAGACAGAGATGAAAGTAAAATGACTTCCGCCGGAAGAGTGCGCTCCATATACACAGAGACGCACTGTTTCACTTGAAAAAAAAAACATAATCGTCCTTCACTGTTTTGTTTACATGAGGCGCTACAATTGCCCTTGCACTTACGTCAATGTAGACGGGTGCCATGCTTCTTGACTGGTCTTACGTAGCTGCTTTGTAAACACCGAAACTTGGAGAAACTTCAGAGAAAGGAAAGATTGAAACCATCCTTGACAGTCGTATATCCGATCAAATTGTTCTATTACTTGAGCGTCAATTGTCTAAATGCATGGGACGGTATGGCCGAGATTTAGAGAATTATTAAATAGGACGATATGAAGGCTAGTTTCATATTTTTGATTTTGTTACTGTATTTTTTTTTGTCAGATGACACCCATCACCAATTCGACAACGGTCATCAATTCAAGCATCGCTGTTCAGTAGTATTTGCTTTAAGAAAACTCGAGAAGCTTGAATAATCGTGTAGTTATTATTTAGAAACGCGCTTCCAAAGAGTCGCGGTCGAGTACTGTTGTCTCCCTGAGGAACTTGTTGCTTTTTGTTGGTGTGTTGTAAGCATGCTTAAGCCGAATTTACAGGATGTATTTAACCACACCACAGGGTTGCCACTTTGGTAGGGTGGGATGAGGTGCTTCCTAGCAACAAACTGATTAATTGCTGGTTTGCATGTGATGTCATAAAATTCTAAAATCAAACCTCGCTAGGCCGGCCTGCTGAATTTTTATCGTCGACAGGTGTAAGACATTATAAAAAAATATATCTTTTTATAAGTTTCCAGCTCGGTAGCGTCCTTCGTTTTTAATCTAGAGCATTTTGAAGTTTTGAGTTCTCCGCCGTAGGTGATATCAAGATGGTGTCGTGACAAAGCTGTCTTGTTTGAAAAAAGGGCCTCTCCTTAGGATTTTTAGCAGTTTGAACATTTTAAGTATTAGGTGAGGTGTTTACGTGAAAGTATACTAGCTTACGAGCGAAAAGTAATCGCTTTCATAGCAGAAGTGAATTCCAGGTATTTTCTTTGATATCGGGCCGCCATATTGGTGTACCACGGCGGTACACCAATATGGCGTCTCCATTCTTAGCTCTATAAATTTGGGTGGAACGGTTTGGCAAATAATTCAAGAATGCTGTACCGCACAGACCTGAGACTTGCAGAAGTTGTTTATTTATTAATCTTTGATAACATCTGAAATTCTTGGCTTCTTTTATTGAATGGTTTCGAATTTATTTTTGTATGGCGAGACAGTTCAACCCGGCAATACGAAGTTTTGCACTTATTAACTACTTGACTAAGTAAAATACGATAAAATTTATTTAGTGGCCAATAATTCTAGGACCTTAAGTAGACTTTTTTATTTTTTCAAGCCCTTCGGGTAACTTAAAAGCTTGCTCATAATCGTCTAAGTAGTTCTTTTGTTAAGTTTAATTCACATAAATAAAGTACTTTAAAACTTGAAAAAGCATAAGACAGGATTTGTATTTGACAAAATTGTGAGGCTAAGTGAGGCTAGCTGTGCTGTTTTTATAAGTTTCGTTGTTCCAAAACTGGAAAAAAGCATTTGAAAAAGGAAAGTTGTCAAAGAAAGCATTTGTCAAGTAGCCGAATTTGCTTGTGTGAAAGAACAGCAAGATATCCTAGACAAGAATGTCAGCACGGCCAACTTATTCACCCTTTACACACAGACAAGTGAAAAATTGTCAAAAAATCTTGTCAAGGAAGACTTGCTCGTAAAATGCTAGATGATTAGAGATTGCACGATGAAGACGTTCATGTAATTGTCACTGAAGATGGCAGACGTATCTGCCGAAACATGTTTGTAAAACTCAGGAGCGTCGTGTTGTCCATTAAAAATAAATAAATAAATAAATAAACAAATTTTCGTTCTGTTGTAGAAACGAAAAACGTGGTCAATTTTTTTGCCGTTCGTGATTGGTCTTCTCCAAGTGCATGCCTTCCAGATATAAGCTACCCTCAGCAAAAAATAAAAAACCCCTTTCCCCTTTTAGTCCAGGTACCAGCCCTTTCTAATAATCCGCCCGTTTCCACACGTCCCAAAAGTCTTTACTCTCCCCCCTTTCCCAGTTGCATGTTACTTTACGCCAGACAATTGTCTGAGGTCTTGTCTGCCTCAAGAGCAATTTCCTGAATTGTCTTGCCCGTAGAATTATGACCTCTTTGCATCGTTCGGGTCCTTAACCCATGGTGTTCTCGTATTTTGGACATCTCGTTAAACCACAGATTCGATTTTAAAATTATGAACTAATAAGGTGGCAGTATTGCATTATATCCACGGCATGTTAGAAGAAAATACAATTCATTATTTCTTTCTCAAAATTGCAATTAGTTGTTTTTTTATCACTAATAAGGCGTTTTTTCCGGGCAAAACCGACAAAAGGAAAACCGATGTTTTTTTTTACTTATGAAAAGACAAATCTTAGCAAGTCATGAAGTGTTGTACGCTAATATTCGTACACTGATGAGATGTTTTGTTATGCAGCAAGATCATAAATTTAAAAATACGGACTTCTCTTGCCCTACATCGGTACTTGACTAGGGCAAATTGAAAATTGTACCTTTATTTAGTATTATGTCCTTGACGTCAAAAAAAAAAGTCAAGTTAAAGACGGAAAATTTCCGTATGGGCCTTTCGTCCAAAACTTTTCCAAAAAGGGGATTTTCAGTGTAATTGGCGCGCGCACAACAACGGCTCCGCAGACACGAACTGTCAACCATTAATTCTCACTTTAGCTTTTCGATAACGTGGATCCTAAAGTTGAATATCCTTTTTGATTATCGGTCAAAAGACAAAGTGATTAACATTTCCGGCCGCTTGTTGAAGAGAACATTTTTTAAATTTTTTACTTTGAACGTGAAGAACCAGGAACACTCCTGGAAAAGCCTAACAAAGCAGCGGCAAAAAACTTTGAACCAGTCGCTGGCTCGCTTTAGAGGCGACAGTAAAAGAAACTAAGAATCGTGATTTGTAGTACTTATAGTTATACAATTTCTTCATGTTATATAGTTTTTTTTATTGCAAACTTACTTGACTAAAAGTTTCACGCGAAAAAGCAAATGAATACCATGAACCCAAGTCAGCATTTTTCCGTCGTAATTCCGTGGTTTCTCTGTTCCAAGGTTCCAGAATTTCTTTCCTGAAATTCGCGTTACAATTCCGCTTCTTAGCAACATTCCTAATACCGTGTTGTCACGCAATGTTACTCCTCCCCGTCGCATCCGCCATGTTGGATTGGCTTTGCAGACGGCACTCAAAAAGGCTGCTTCTTTCCTCTTTATAGGGGCTCTTCTTTTCGTTAAAAATGTCTAAACTTGAGTACAACGATTTGCTTTTCGATATCAGCAAGAAAATTAATGCAAACGAACTGCCGAGATTGGTTTTCATGTGTAGAGACTACATTGCGGCAGGTTGCGAAGACAGAATCCAAGATGTGCTCACATTATTTAAGGAACTTGAAAAGGAGAATCACCTTAGAATTGACCACTTAGACACGCTGAAAGAAATATTGACGAGAATGAAGAAACGATCCCTTCTAAAGAAGGTGGAAGAGTTTGAGGTCAAAAGGAAAGGTTTGTATTGCAATACATTGTAGTTGTAGTAAGTTGGCGAAAACTGTGATGCCGGAAGTTAGTCATGCATGGAAAGGAATTACTGAAATTATGAGAGCTTTGCTTGCTTTTTTTTTTCGTTTTCTAAGGCCAATGTCTTATTTTTCTTGTCACTTTACCAAGGCATTGTTGGTATAAACTTGAGGCATGTAACACTGTTCTCTTTTCCCAGTCAAATCGAGCCTGTGTGTCACATGTATCCCGGCATAGTCAATCGAACCCAATCGAACTGAATTTCAATCGAACTCAATCCATTGAGTTCGGTAATCGAACGAAATCGAACCCACACAATAAAAGTTGTACAATCGAACTCAATCGAACGTTCGATTTCCGAACTCTTGATTTTTTAAAAAAAACACTGGTGTTGAAATTCAATAACAAGTTTTTGGGTTCTCAAATTACTTCATCATCATCATCATCATCATCATCATCATCATCATCATCATCACCATCATCACCATCATCATCATCATCATCATCATCATAAACTTTATTTAAGTATCGAACTACTAGCAAATTGCAGGTAATTCACTAATTGGGAACACTGTAAAAAAATACTCTAATACTATATTAATACTAATTAATACTATTTATACTATATTTTACAAATACTATGTACAATAAAAATGCTGCTGCTGCTGTCTGACAAAATATACTATACTTTTACGTAGGATAAATAAGTATAACACTTGCTTTTCGTAACCACAGAAATCCCAGAGAAATAGCTTCAGATGTGCTGTTGGTTTTTAGCTACCAAAAGTGCTGCTTTGATGTGAAGGAGGGTGAAGATTTCAAAGTCTTAAAGAAGATAGAGGAGAAAGGCTGTGCTGTTCTAGTTGTAAATGAGCGCTGGCAATTAGGTCACCTTTTAACGTGAACTGCAATTGCAAGTTAACTTTAATGAAAATGGTCCAATAATGTGTAGTTCCAGAAAAAATCCATACCCACCCCATGGAAGGTCATTGGAAATTCCTAGGGGGAGGAGGGTCTTACAAGCCAAAATTTTAGAAGCAAATTATGAAGCTAAACTGGAATTTCTTGAGAGGAGGGGTGAGCAAAACAAAAAACCTTCCGTGGGGGGAGTATGGATATTTTCTGGAACTACACAATGCCGGAATACGGTAATACGTGGGGAAAATGATAGCTTTCTTCTATTTTGTTCTTTTTACTGCCACGGACAGTTTATGTTGTTCAGTATTGAGTAATCATTCAAAAAAAGGACGAGAAAACCTTGTTTTCGGTGGGCTTGCTTTGTAGGTAGGATTATCAGCTAGCGTGAGCTTGTGCACACTAAACCATCAGCGGGCAGTCAGTGGGCAGTTCGATTTCATTTGATTGAATTTGATTTCAGAACATTCGTTTGACTACACCGGGATGTATTTGTTACCAAGCTGTTGAATTATTAATCTAAATTTGAATTGTTTTTTTTTTATTACAGCCCAGTCAGTTGGGATAATTTCGTCGTTGAAACGAGCTGCAGGATCTTTAGTGGGAGGTAGGTCAGACAGGAATTGAACCGAAGGCCACCAGAGTGCACACTGAGATTGATTTTGTGGTTGGGGTATACCCTGTATCTACAGATTGTCAGTGGAACTGCAGTCATCTGGATACTGAAATTTAAGGGGTTTGTGGCATTCATGGCCATTGTCAAATTACAACTTGTTTTGTCACAATTTTGGGCAGTTAGCATGTCCTTGTCAAAAATTCGTCTGGTGATTTACGTCACCGTTGCAAAAGCAATTTCATGGAGGGGTTCTTGTTATTATTTGTCCTCAGTTCATTTTGTTCATGCCTGATCAACCTCTTTCCCAGGGTTTGATGTTTTAATGCAGATGGTAAATCTCAAGCTCGTTCCCAGGGTCCTTTTTCCTGTGGAATACTGAGGACCCTGGGAAGGAAGGACATGCCATCTTTCCTTGAGAAAAAATAATTTATGAGAATGGATGAACATGTAACAGTGAAAAAGTCAGCAACACCAGGATAGATGATTAAATTCTAATAATGCAATGTTCTCTAGCGATGCATAAATTTAAGTTAAGAAATAGCACGTACTAATGTAACCTGAGTTGCAAACATAAGAGAATGTTACATGTAGGACGACTTGGAAAGCGACTGAAGAGTTTATTTACTTTGGACATTTTTCCAAACTCACTTGAGTGCTTGCAACAGGTTTTGTAAGCACAAAGCAGCCTTATTCAAGGGTCTGTATGGGGGTGTCAAAGGTCAGTTGTCAGTTAAAGTTTGGGCCATTTGCCAGTTGTCAGTTAAATGGATGTTTATAACTAACCATTAACCTTGAAATGAATATTCGTTTTTGGCCCTTTTGGACCTCCTATAATAACTAAAGAAGAACAGCTCACTTGAAAGTTATTTGATACCTATTTTTGCACAATGAGATGTACTTAACACCTTAGTTTTGCAATGAACAAAGCGAACAAGCACTAAACTGCTTGCCTTCATTAATTTTTTAATCTTTTCATGATGGGCAATTTTTTGAATGTATAAATCCATGTGAATGTAGGTGCGCATTTGTTGTCCGTATCTGGTAACTGCAGTGGCACTGGTTGTCCTAATGGCCTTGCCCTAGCCTTGTTCTTAGGCATCTCTCAATTTATTAACCTCTTTCTCTGATTACGATTGGGCTTCCCAGTTTGTATGGGGACCAAGGGAAGAGGTGCACCTCTCCTCTGAAGTATGAGATGCCAGCGGAGGAGGCTAGCCTTGCCCTCGTTATCAGAGATATCAGCTTCAGCTTCTGAGTTCCTGTGGTATTGATTTAGTTGTGGTGGTCAAGCCTTGCCAACCCGGCGGAGAGGGGTACTTGGAAAATGTTTGGCAGGGGTGTGCCGCTTTGACTCTGAAACCCTTAACCTATACCAGACCACTTTCAGCTTCATTTTGCAACCCCATTCTAGACTAGATGCCAAAAAACCCTACTCTATCCTAGACTAGCTATTTTCCAGAAGTCTTCCACCCAATATAGCCACATTTAAATTAGTCTTTGATGTGTTTAAATGAAGTATATGATGATGATTTAAGGACGGTGCCTCCTAATACAGATGTATTTTTGTTAAGGTTATATGACTATGGGGAAAAAGTAGATCTTAGCAAGGGTGATTGGAATCCAAAAAGAAAAATGTGGGTAACCACGCATTTTTCAAAGATAATTAAGCAACCGTAATTCAAAAAAGTGCTAAAATACAAAGAATGTATGGCAATTTCTTTCCAAATTTAAGCTCAATTTTCCCTGAAAAATGCATGGTTACCCCCAATTCTCTTTTTGAATTCTGATAGCCCTTGCTAAGATCTGCTTTTCCACATAGTCATGAACCGCACAAAAATATTGTTTTATTAGTGGGCAAATTCCTTAAGAAACTTGAATATCCTGAGATGCGCAGAACGTATGCGCAGTAACAAAAGGAGGTACCGTCCTTAATAAAGGAGATGATGATGATGATGATGATGATGATGATGATGATGATGATGATGATGATGATGATGGGAAACCTTGCTGCAGGGATACCCTTTTTTTTACCATGGGCAGCTCAATGCCCATTTAGCTGCCTTGTTGAAGCTACAGTAATAACGACACCTGCCAATAGCTTTGTTAGCCAACCGAAGTGCACGTTTGATTTGACTTTTGTGTTATGCTTTTACAGCGGTCAAGCTGGTGTGTAATTTCCGTACGCTTGCGGGTGGTATTGTGTTGGTTGGTAGTGGCTTGGCTCTCCGCAGTTGTTCCACTTTTGAGGAATACAGTGATGTTTTTAACAAAGTCGTCTTGCCTGCTTTTACCAAGCTTGTTGAACTTGGTGAAAGCTCTCTCTGCTTCACAGTACAAGCAGAAACAGCACTAGCTTTGAATGAACTGTGGAAAATGTACAACAATGGAACATTGAAGAATCGTCTCCAAGGGTTCCTTGTTACTGAAGAAGTCAAACAGCTGGCCGCTGGAGAAGACGTTGAGGTGACTGTGTTTATTGATGAAGAGCAGTACAAGGAAGCATATCTCAATCTGATGCTTCTACGTAGTCAAGGTAAGACAAGTTTTAAGGACAAAGTGATATAATTTCAGTAATCCCATTGCAAGCAAGCAATAGAAAGTTTAAAAGGGGGTTAGTTTCTAAAGAAACTGTGGCGCTATGTCGGTGGGGACGTGAAACACAAAATTTTGGATTTATCAACTGAGTTGATAAGGTAAATTGGCCACCGTAAGGAGATTGAAAGCTGACGTTTCGAGCGTTAGCCCTTCGTCAGAGCGAAACAAGGAATTGTGGATTACACTTGGTTAATATGGAGAGTGGTGGAGCTACGCTTTTTATTCAACTAATTTATTCTTGTTTTTCACGCCGCCATGTTCCTACCAATAGCGTAGCCCCAACACTCTATATAAACCAAGTGTAGCCCACAATTCCTTGATTCGCTCTAACGAAGGACTTTCAATCTCTTTACAGATAGTCTGCTTAACTCGGTGTCGTGTGGAATGAACCTACAGTAAAATTAGCCTTCACTGGTTGCGTATTTTAAACCACCAAGTAGTAAATATTCCTTCAGATTAGGAGAAAAGAAGATAGTAAGAGGCGATTAAAAAGGGGACAAAGAAGTAGGAGCTACGTTAAAAGATTTTTGAATACAAGATGGCGCACACACGATTCAATCTAGTTGGTTGTTTTCTGGTGGAAGGAGTTAAAAATATATTGGGTTTATTCAGTTTGTTGGTCGATGATGGCAGATTGGATTATCATAAAGTTTCCCCACCTACGTTTTTGAGACATATTTCGAGGTGGGGAATTTTACTTCCTGAGAGGAAAAGGGCTGATAAATTAAGAGCTAGTGATCACATAGATGACGCATACATACAATACGTCAAAACGCCTGGTCAAATCAATGTCTCCCACGGTAATATGGATTCAAATGGCCTTTGTCATGCATTCCGTTTTCAAAAATTGTGTCCTCGAGAGTTTGTGGTCTGTTTGAAAGCGGAACAAATATTCTGCTTCCACGCGACGCTTTTTAGATCGTTAAATCCGTCCACATCAAAACGATACGAATACGAAAGCAAAGCAAGATGCTAATGCAAACCTGCATCGAACTTCACAACCATTTTCAAAAGTTAGCGTTTTCACCGTCCACAAGGATAACGTTTTCCAAAGTTTCCTTTCTCAAATGATTCCACTCGCGAAAAACGTGCGTTCTTGATGCGTATTCCTGTGTAGAGAACATCAAAACGCAACTGAAAAATGCTTTTTCAAGCGAAAACACATCCTTGTGGACTGGGCCAAGGTTCTAGTGGAGGGTCGGGATGATGTCGTTTTTGTGCCTCGCTAATTTACAAGAGGCTTCAGAGAATTAATATTTTTTTCTGGATGTTCGTTCTAAATGACATGGTTGAACGCTACCCGTTCTGGGTCTTTAGAAAGCGGATGCCATTTTTCCGCCGGCGCAGTGGCTCGCTAGCAGAAAAAACGTAAAAAGAAGCGATAATAAAAGTCACTTCGATTCGTATACACTTTCAGGCATAATGGTAATATATATTATTTGTTTTGTGTTTTTGTTTGTTTTTTTTAATATTTACTGCTAGCATCTGATGTTGCGGAGAAAGAGCGATCAACCGAAAGACGTCGAAAGAACTCGGACTCCTTTCTTATTCTCACCCCAAAGGAGGACGAGGTGGCACTGATGAAACTAAAACAGGCTAAAAACAAATTGAATTTCAAGATCCAGATACTTCAAAAAGAAATCGAGAAACTGAAAACCGAGGTCGCCGAGGAAGAACCTGTACAGATATGCAAGAACACAGGAGAGACAGGTAGACATTAATATCGTAAAAGCACTACGACCATGACTCCTGCTTAATAAGCTCCCTCTTTGAATGCCCATATTTCAAGGTTATTTCTTCCGTGAAGTTGTAGGAATAAAGTTATTCGCTAATATGTCCGAGAAACAAACATGAAATGCCCTAAAGTCAGAAATGTCGAAAGGTGAAAACATCGAACCTTGATTTTCTTTTTTCTTCGGCGTACACAAGTATCGGTCTCTTAGAGTGTCGGAGGATATTGAGCTAGGGTATAAATGACATCGTATTTGTGAAACTGTCGTACGTGACCCGTTATGTTTTCTGTTTTAGTCATCGAGTGGTGTGATAGATTTTGTGAAAACGTAACGTTATTTCGATTTTGTTCAAAATTCACAATTCGAAATACATATTAAGCTCGTTCATTTTCTCGCTAATAAGCTCCTCCCCATCTTGTGTCCTGAAATAAAATGAGCCCAACTGAGCAACGAGAGCTTTTGCGGTATGTTTTGTTTCAATTCTGGTAAATAATTCATAAATAATCATATTTTATAGTGCCGTTTTTCTCTTATCGTGGTGAGGGCTTGAAGAGTATTTTTTATTCTTATGTAATTAAAATTTTTAAAACTCATTGATAATTCAGAGCAAGAGAAAAATATACATATTTGTGTACATTTACATGTACTTTTCGTTCGAGGTACTTGTCTCTTATAAGTAATACGAGGATCTTACTTACAAACTCTCGCCTTCGGCTGGTGTTTGTGAATTGAATACCACCACGGCCACTCTGTCCGTATTTAGTATTTTACATATAGCAAGTACATGACACTCATGAACAG
>Ga0126336_10001451_pt1 | contig 12361 bp, 6 predicted proteins | sample SidCmetagenome_FD_92530 | JGI IMG/M metagenome (GOLD analysis project Ga0126336, IMG submission 92530) | Coral microbial communities from El Islote,Puerto Morelos, Mexico - Siderastrea C C metagenome | ecosystem: Host-associated > Invertebrates > Cnidaria > Coral | place: El Islote,Puerto... | reverse complement strand
GAACAAGCTAAAAGAACAGCTAGAGTCAGAAAGACAAGAATACAGAGAAATTGAAATGAATATTGAGTCTATGGCGATCAAAGTTCTAGAACCTCCGGCTGTTGGAAGCTCGAAAATAGTATGTAGCCACTGTCATCTCAGAGGCCACCGCAATCAAACTTCAAAGCCTTGAAATGTTGCGACTACACCTACTGCGGATTAAAAGACAAGCATCCTGAATACTTTAACAAGTTGAATTCCTTGAAAAGAGATCTCAGGAAAAAGGGGAAGGATATTCAGGAACTTGAAAACCAAACGAAAGCGGTGGAAGATTTTTCCTCAAATAATGAATATCATTTCATCAAAAACTTGATTCCACGTTAGTAGATCCTTCCTATAAAACAAACAAGCCTAAACTCATGCGGGATATTCGATTATTGCGAAGTGCTCTTGTTGGACGAATTCCACCGCTGCAAACAAACGACCCGGAGCAATTAAAGATTCTCCTCAGAAGAGTGTAAACAAAGTGTTCAAGACACACCAGACGCTCCCGACTTTTTCGAAAAAGCGGACACCTCTACTTAAAGAATTCGCCAGTAAAATCTAACTTTCCTTTGCATGAAGTGAAAACAGCCTCTTGCGAGCAAAAGGCAAGCGCGAAGTTTCCTTCGATGACCAAACCCGCTTCTAAAGATGTTACTGAGTCATCAAGCGAGAGCGACGGTAGCCGACGGCGAAAACGTAAACGTAAACGGAAAAATAAAAAGTCGAAAAAGAGAAAAAGGCACTATTCTTCAAGTTCCAGTTCCGACGAATCAGTTCGCTCCAATTTATATCAAGAAATGCCACTGCACTCGCCATACCACCCCCTAAACACAGCGCATGTGAACGCAGGCTTGTGCTTTGAAAACACATACACGTATACACAACCTTGTAATTTCACGAATATGTATACACCCTTTCCGGTTTCAATGCCTTTAGCTTGCCAAGCGCCTATTCGTAGTCATTATCCAGAACGGCATTGCGCATTCGGTGAAAAAAAAAGCGGTTGATGAAGAAGTGTTAAATCGTGACCCCGAAAGCGAAAGAAAGCAGGATACAAATCCATGGTGTGGTTTGAATACATTGGTAAACATTGCCACACAATTTTCGGAGCCTGCAGAGCCCGATCCTAAAGATTAACGTTGTTCGATGTTTCAGTCGTCTGATTATTTTTGCCTTGCTTTATAAAGTTGCGTTGAACTGTAATGTTGAAATTGAAATCAAGTCAGTTTTAGCGACTACTTGATTTAGTGAATTTAGTGACCTCATAAGTGCTCGCTAAAATTTAATATTTGTTCCAAAAGTGACAACAACTATTGCTCAAACATATGAAAACGCTAAACTAAGTGGTCACGAAATCTTCACAAGGAAAAATTGCTGAACTGATTTGTTTATCACCTGTTGAATTTATTGAATTCAGTATTTAGTAATTCTACCTTTCAGGTACTGCAATAAATTTGTTTGTTTACAATGAACATTTCCTTTGGTTTATCTTTATTTAATACTCGAAAAGAAAAGAAAACCTTCATAATCGGAATAAATGGACTTGATCTATGTTAAAATAAAATTGGTGACTGCAACCTCTTTCAAATCAGGTTTTATTCACCCAGAATGTAAATTAAACTCAAGTCAGTGTGCAAAATAAATTTGAAGGTGAAAAAAGTACAATTCAAGTACAGTGATGTATTTTTTGACAAACTTATTCAAAATTTCAGCTTATTCCGCGTTTGCTGCAACGGTGACAATGTGACAATTACAGCAATTTTCGTAATCACTTTTATTTGAGACTGGCAAACAAAATGACTGAATCAGAAACACGCAAGATTTGTTACTTCCAATTTCAGTTCTAAGTATTTAGAATGTGTTTATTTCTTGAGGAACAGGTTTTGTCTCAATGAACAACAAGAGACTCCTTTTATGTACAAAAAAATTAGTTGTAAACTTCGTTTCGAAGTTCGCGACTTGACTGGCAACTTCGTAATCAAATTGCCAAGTTCGGCGCGAACTTTGGAAATGTGACGCGCAACGCAACCAGTCGACCTCATCGCCTGATGAAGACTAGCAGTAAGCAGTCAAAACGTGGCGATCTACAACTCAAGTGACTACATCGTAAGAGAAACGATATACACTTTATCATTTAACTGTATTTATACCACGATGAACAATAACCACCTTTTTTACGAGATAATTCCTTTTATTCTATCTTTTTCGGACCTGTTATTACAATCCGGAACTGAGCACGTTGGCATTTTCTCTCCACAAAATGAAAACGAAACATATGCAGCAGATTTGTAACGGTAACAACACGCTATAGGTTATACCAGCTACGTTTAGATTTCCGCCAGTTTCACGTTGGACGGAATGACGTCACGGATAAGCCGCCAAGCTGCTCATTACGATTCAAAATGGCGGCCCGTGATGTTGAATTTTGGCCTTCTTTGGAGAGGAATTTCAGTGGGTTCGGATGCACTTTAGAAGCTAAAACCGCGGTCAGTAACTTAACTTAGTGTTATCTTTTTGTTGGCGATAAAAAAAAAACACCGTTTCTGGAGAGATCCTCTCCTTTAAGAAGACGTTATGATCTCCTCAGAGAACTCTTTGTACTCTAACATTTGTGACTTTTTCATTGCATTCTGTTGCGGTACTTTTTATTGTAATTTTAGCGCTGTAGCAATCTTTTGTATTACTGATTATTTTAATGCACCGTACAACTGACTTTGTCTATCTAGGAGGGGTTCCTGACGAACTGCGGTTCTTTGATGGAGAGGTAATAGAAACACTAAGGCCAACCGTTGTATGACGTTTTTGACTATAAAGGCATTTTAAAAGGCCCAACTTAGTTGTGGTGAGAACGGTGTTTCCTGACATGAAGCACTATGAGTACTTTACTGGGCGGAGTAACTACTACGACACTTCCTTTGGGTTTTGTCCTTGGGCCTCTGAATCTTAAACTTCAAGTGTTTCCTTATCCGTCCAAAAAACAAAAACAAAAACTTGCCTGCGGAATTGAGCTAGATTAGAGCAAAGCGATGAATTGGGCTTCTGCAGTATGATTGAGACGTTTGCTGTTGGGGGAAATCTAAAACGCGGCTTCTATTCCTCAAAGCGCCCGCCACCGTTAAACTTCAAGTGCTTCCTTATCCGTCCAAAAATCAAAAGCAAAAACTTGCCTGCGGAATCGAGCTAGATTAGAGCAAAGCGATGAATTGGGCTTCTGCAGTATGATTGAGACGTTTGCTGTTGGGGGAAACAGTGTTCTCCTTAGTTTTCAGGGTAACAGGTAAGTCAGTTTTTTAGACCGGTAAAGCAGCTCTGTTGAAAATCTTTTTTCTACCCTGGAGTGGAATTGTCGTCATGGGACCCGTAATGTTGCCGGCATGACACTATCCTCACACACGTCTCAAAAACCATTCAAAACGGTTGACGTTTGCGATTCCTGTTACAAGGAACGTATTAACGTACAGATAAATGTCGAGAAGAAAAAGCTTACAGCAACCTAAAAAACGTACGGAGAAACGTCTAAAAGATTAAGGCATACATTGTACTCCTTACAAAGGCGTAAACGAAGAACGTCGAGGAGAAGACAACGCTAAGAGGACCTTACGAACAAACCAGCGTACGGATATAGACGTCATGAAGATAACACTAATATCTTACGACAATGCTAATGTATGGAGAAATGTTAAGGAGATACACCTAACAGCATTTTAATTACGAATACACTAGCACACGGACAAACGTTGAGAAGATAATAATATTTCTTGAATATTCTAAAGTACAGAGAATTGTCGACAGTCGAGAAGATAAGACCTTACAACACTGATGTACATACTATCGCACGGAAAATGTCGAGAAGACCTATACCCTAGGAATGTACTAGCATACGGAGAAATGTTAAAAAGATACGACTAACATCATACTAAGGCAGAAACGTGTGGAGAAACGTAGAGAAGATGAGACTATTACCTAACGAACTTAGAAATATCGAGATGATAAGGCTTCGTCTAATATTGTACCAACGCCTGGGCAATTAGAAAAGTTACGTAGTACGTAGTACGACTGACATAAATCTTTTCATAATTCTCCGAGAATAAATCTTTCATGATCCCAAACTGTTGGATATTTCTAATTGTTGTTCCGGCTAACCGGTAACAAGCGGTGCTACAAGCGGTAAATTTTACCGGTTACCGCCTGATAAGGAGAACACTGGGAAATCTAAAACGCGGCTTTTATTCCTCAAAGCGCCCGCCACCGCGTATAAGAGCGAGATCTAAATGAGGTCAATCTGCCTGCAGTGCAGTGACACTTCAAACAAACAAACAAAGAAATTAACTATGCATTTACCATTATTTACTAACCAGCTTCTCAAAAGGTGGCACGGTTATCAGTTGTTTGAAAAGATCAATCAGCCATTGAGCCTGCAACACCACAGTGCGGCCATGCTTCACAATCACACCGAGGTCATGATAGAAATTTAGCATGGTGGTAAACTCTTGTTGGTCACTGATTTGGCAAACTTTTGCGGTGTAACCAAGAAGCTCATCAAGATCCATGTAGTAGGTTCCCATAGACAACAATGCTTCAACAACTTTCTCGAATTTGAACCACCTATGAGGAAATCAAAAACAAATTGCAATTGTTTTACTGGAAAGAATAATCTTGCTTAATGCCAGCTTATACCATAAAGGTCTGCCACGAAAACTGACATTAGTGACATCACAGGAAGAGTCGATGCATAAAAGGGCACTAAATAAGTAATATTTTGCAAGCATGAGGATCGGGTTTTACCTTTAGATAAGACGACGAGTACGAGATTGAGTACGAGTACCGCTTTTCAATGAATGGTCGTTGGCTTTAGATTGTGAACTGGTTAGCCAATGTCGTTTCCACAACATCTTTCTCTAATGATCACCAACGCGGAGGAAGGAGGGCTCTGAGAACGCATCTGTCTTGAAATTCAAAAGCCGTACTCGTATTCAGTCTCGTACTCATAGTCTATCGCTACTATTTTGTGGAGCATAATCACCCCCTGTGTACTTTATAGCATCATACCTCAGGGGCACCTCTTCACCCATGTACGGCTCCTGTTTCAACACTTCAATGATCTTTTCCCGCAGTGCTTGGAGTCCAATGCCCCTTTCTGACTTTGTGTTGTCAACAGCAAAGAATGGTGTGACCACATGTTCTCCGTATTTTTTGCCCAAAAGATTCTCCTGGATGCACTTTTCCATTTTCTTGGCATCTTCACAAGTTTGATCAGCGTGTGTACCTACAATGAGTACTGGAGGCCGCCGATACTTCAAGTTCGCTCCCTCATTATTCAAGTCTATGTCAGCCTTGCCAGCGGTGAGACGAATACCATGTACAGAAACCAGCCACGACAACAAATTATCTAAATTGGTCTCATTGTTCGGGTTGTCCAGTACGATATCAATAATGCCCTGTCTGACACAGGGTTCTGCTTGAGCCCTCAAGCTCTTGCTGAGGTTATAAACCAACACGTAAACTGCTCGCGCGGAAAGGAACACAGAGTGCGATGCATAATAAAGATGTTGGCCGGCAAAATCCCACAAAGTTAAAATTACTTCTTTGGCTTTGATGTCGTCTTCCAATTTGAGATTCTGCAAGTTCTGAACAACCAAATCCGTGACATCTTTTGGTAGGAGATCAGTGGTGTCGATGTTCAACTGAATTTCTTGTTGGATTTGACTGCTGCTTTCTGGTAGCTCGTTACTGGGTCCATCAATCGCGGCCTCCCTTTCTTGGTTTGGCTCAAGCACAGCTGGCGAGGCCTCGGAATGAAGTTTGCCAGCGTCTATTTCGTCGTTGGTTTTCTAGGAAATAAGAGTTAAAAGAGAGAATAATCGACAGATTTTAGGTTCTAGGTTGAGAAAAAGTGGCGCGAGCTTTTTTTAACCAATCAGAGAGCGGAGTTAAGTGCAACCAAAGCAAACACTTCATTAATTTTGACATTCAATTGAAAACTGCTCTATGATTAGTGTAATATTCGCAAGTCACTATTATCAGCTAGCGACTGGCACCATTTGGGTAGATTCAGCAGATAACCAGGGTCAGCATAAAGATTTCAAGAGAAAAATGCACCTTCGACGACGCTGAGAGTGAGTCCATACTGGAAATATTCTCCTGTTCTGCAACTGATTCATTCAAATCCCTTGCGATTAACCTTGCTATGTCTTCAACAAACTCGGACGCTTCAAGCTTCTTCCCTTTCGTCGGCTCCCAGTTCTTGACTTGGTCAACATCCACTTCACATTTTGATGGATCAACTTCTACTCCTATCGTACTTTCTTCGTCGGGGTTAAATGGCATGCCTAGGAGAGACTTTTTCAGGCTCGTTTTCCCTGCACGGTCCTGGCCAAGAAGCATAATGCGTCCACGATACACTTTTACTTTTCCATTTTGCATGGCCTTCTGGAAAGCACGCTCGGCTCTGGGGCCCCTAGCTCGGATCTCCGGTGGTATTGTTGAATCTGAGAGACGACACAGTTTTTATACTGAACTTTAGCAAATATACAGGCTATTCATTGAGCGTCATAAGGTGTTGAATAAATAACTTAAATTTTAAAATAACGGCTGTATATAGTAACATCAAGGTTGAGTGTATCAATCAAAGCTATTGTACCGAGGGCAGATCAAAACAACTAACAGTTTATTGTGTTGGAACCTTCCATCACAAAAATAGCTGCAGGATGATGAAAACTCTCCCTGTTTCTTTTTTGCTTAAAAGGAAGCTTCACGTTCATGAATCAAGCCTACAACCATTTTTTTTTCAGGCTTTTTTTTTTCAACGGGAGGGGCAACAATTGTCCAATCCGCTGACAAATTTTCGAAAGAATTTGCCCAAATTGACCAAAAGTATTACAGACTTTGTCAGCGGCCTCAAGAATTTTCGGATCGATCTAAGAGATAACCACATTCTACACTCTGATACATGTACAACAACCTTTAAGGGGTAATTGACGTAAACGCCTTCCCCGCTCCCCCAACGTTTTAGCCTTTCTTCTTAATTATCTCCATGAGATTTCATTCAGTCCAAAAATACTATCATGGGGTCATAATGCGACCTCCCATAAATCTGAGAGAATTTTTTTCCGATTTTTAAAGCGAACGTAAAGAAAGGAGGGGGGGGGGGCGGTTGATGAATTTTAAGAAAATTGAAAAATGTTAAGAATAAAAGGTGAGTTAAGATTCAAATTTAAAGTTAATAAGTAACAGATGGACACCAAAACAGTCCAAAAACAACCTCAAGTGCTCTTGCGTAGGGGTGGACCGTCTGAGGGCGTGTACAAAAATTTATCCCTCTTTATTTCTTTCTTAAATCTTATCCTATTTCCTTAACATTCACGCACATTGCCCCCTTAAATAACAAGTAAACCTGTGGTTTATTGAAGACGGGCCCATACAAACCGTAGTTGATTTGTGAGCCACCAGGTTCATGAGCTAAAGGAATTCTTAACATTTTTCTACTTTCGAAATTGCAAAAATACACATAGCAAAAATGAAAACCCGCTAGAACTTCAAACCAAACTGTAGTTGCTAGAATTATAAACATCCGAATTCTTCTACAGCCCTCAAATTTTAGAATTGCTATACGTTTTATAAAATTGAGATTACCTGTATTAGTCGAAAGGCGATCCCCAACTAAATGCCCGGGGTTAAAGGTTTTTCTTTTTATAATTGCATTTGGTTGAAGTCTAAGCTTGTTTTCAGTGCTAAATATTTTGATGCGACAAAATTGAGCCAGAGTTGATTCTAGCGTTTTTGTTCTCTCTTTGTATAAGCTAGATTTCAAATGTGCGGATTGAAATAATTTGTCTGAGTTAAAGACAGACTTTTCAAACCGAAATAAATTCATTATCGTGGGTGTAATTTACTCCGGGGATTTGCTTGTAATTTTACCCAGAAAAGGCTTTAAAAGCCTCAGGAAGACCCGAAATGTGGGCCTCATTTCCCAGTTGTCGGCATTTAAATAAGCCTTCTCTTAGAGAAAAGTATTATATTCTGTCTGAGAACAACTAATTCTTTCCTTCGGGAAGCTTTGAGCCTTTCAAAGTCCAGTTCATTTGAGTCGAGACTTCCAGAGTTTTCTCATTTGTTTTCCACCTTTCAAATGACCTTTTGTGATCCGTAAATAATGTCCAAAACCGTCTTAAAAATTGTTGTGTACAACAATCGGGCGCTCACCACTTTTATAATTCCTCCAAATAAACGTAGTAGAGGTATTGCATTAACCTAGTCCTGTCCCCAAGAAAACCACGGTCAAAGTAACAGCCCTCTTACGTCCCCAACCGTATCCCCAGATATCATCAACATACCAATCGATCGTCCAGTGACCTTGAACAAACCTCTACGACGAAATTCCTTTTCTTACGGCATTGCTGTAAGACGGTGCACGATAGGCCCGTCAAAATAAAATAAATAAATAAATAAATGGTTGTCTTACACTCTTACGTACCATCCATAATATCATAGCCAAGCAGTTCCTCGACATACTCGCTCTTAAAGAATCCAACTTTTCTGTCCTCTGTTTCGCCCAACCATGCAGTCTTATCCACTCTGCAAAAGTACACATCGCAATCGCTGTAAATGGTAACTAGCAATGGACTGCCAATAACCAGAAAAATGCGTTGGCTATATACTGTCTAACAGAGTTGATTAAGACATGAACAACACAGAACATTAAAAAGGCACGAAGGGGGCTTTTTCTCTTACTAGAGAACTCTCAGACTGACATGTTGTGGAAAAATCACAAACCCTAAACGATCATCTACAGACCGTAATACACAGTGCCAGCTTTCGCTGTACTCAAGAAGAGATGAAGAATGAGTTAAGGTACACCGTATTCACAAATGGCGGCTGACATGGGGCGAGTGAGCGGCCACACATGGAATTGAGGCGTTATAGGATTAGAATCACCGAAGGAGGAATGAAAACATGTCAGTTCAGCATCCTTCCTAGATGAAAAACTCCATCGGGCTACAGAACGACTTCAAAATACTGAAATGCAACTGGGAAATGCTCATGATGAAATGAAGCGTCAAAGTGAAAGAATGCAGAGCTAAAATCACAAACGCTTTGGATACATAATTTGTATGTTCAACTCGAAGTTTGCCAGTGCCGCAGTAGAGATTTCTTTCTTACCGGTATAGAAATAACTAAAGCCGTCAGTGAAAATTTCGAAATTCGCGACCTATGTCTTCGCTTCTAGGCGCCACACAACGCACCATTTCACAGGTTTCGTTAATTTCAAGGGCCCCTTGCCCTTCTCTTTCCGACGTTTTCCTCCTGACTGCAGCAAGAAGCACGGCAATAAACACTAGAACCCGAAGGGAATTTCTAACCAGGAAACCTTATTATTAACTAAACCCTATTCAAACCAGGAGTTTTTCGCTTTTCTTAACTCCGAGAATATTAAAGCTAAGACAACGAAACTTAAAGGACTGATAATACGTCCAAAAACGTTTTTTAAGGTCCGCAACATCTGCTGTTGACGTCATATGATGTCACAATAACATCTTGCTCTCAAACGGCGGCCATCTTGGATCCGCCAACTTGGATTTTTACAAAACCTTCAAAACCCACCAAACTAGATCAAGAAGTGGTCAAAATCAACAAGTTACCACGAAAATGATCTAAAAATTCTGATCTAAAAATTTTTCACTAAAAAGAGGGAAATTCAAAATTCTGAAAAAATGCTTGTCAAAATGTGGTTGTCATGGTAATGTCAAACTTCATAGAAAATGAATTGCTATAAAAAAAATTGTTACCAGATAAATTTTAGGAAAAGTCACCAAGTTTGGTGGCTTTAGCCTGCTAATTAAAAAGTTATAATAAAAAGTGATAAACGTCAAAAGTCCCTGCGGGCAAAAACTGGCCCCCCCCCAACCCCCCCCCCCCCCCGTCTGTATAGGGTTAAGGACTATCACTTAAGGACGGTGCCTCCTAATACAGAGGTATTTTTGCAACGGTTATGACTATGGGGGGAAAGCAGATCTTAGCAAGGGTTAGTGGAATCTAAAAAGGAAAGTGTGGGTGACCACGCATTTTTCAGAGATAATTAAGCAACCATAATTCTAAAAAACTCTAAATACACAGAAAGCATGGCAATTTCTTTCCAAATTTAAGCTCAATTACCTCTGGAAAGTGCTTGTTATCCCCCCCCCTCCCCACCCCATTTTCTTTTTGGTTTCTTAAAGCCTTCATTAAGAGATGATTTTTCCACATAGTCATAAACCGCGCAAAATGCCTTTTTATTAGTAGGAAAATTGCTTTAGAAACGTGAACATCTCAAACCACACCGGAGATGAGCAGAACTTGTGCGCAAAAGGAGGTACCGTCCTTAAAGAAATCTGTAATAATGTTGGATACAACATGTGTTGTAGTTCAATTTTATCCTTGGTTCAATTTTCATTTTCCTTAGTTCTTTTTTACGTTAGTATATGATAATGAATATGAAACAAACTGAAGAAAATAAAAATTGAACCAAGGATAAAATTGAACTACAACATGTACGCTAGTGTAAAAATTATTTTCTTCCCACATGCCAAACCGGGTTAAACGTATAATGGAAGGCGCGAAGAACTAATTACGTAATCCAGAGAAAAAAGCGGAAAAGGCCACTTATTCAAAGTTATGTTATACCTGTGTCGGTCTTTAGAGATCAGTGTTATTAACTCCCCAGTATTACAGCTGATGAATTCGCCTGACTCAGCAGTGAAACTTGTAACAACCCTCACCTTCGAAGGATACTTCTAAATAAACAAAAAGCACAGAATGGAAGACATCGCTCAATCACTACAGGAACCTGCGCAATAACCGAGTAAATTCTCGTAATTCTTAGTTCGAAAAAAAAAAAAGATAGAGTCAGTATTGGACCCGTCAACAAGAAAGAAGTTAAAATTAAATGGCTAGAAGCACAATAGAAGCAATTTACGAACACCTTATTACACTTTATTTTCGCAACACTGTAATTTCGCGAATTACGAATTACGAGAATTTACTCAGTCATCATTAAGCAATATCAAACAAATAATAAGTGCTACACTGAAAAGTCCACTGGCGCAGTGGCTCAGGTGAGACTAGTCCGCAGCTCTACCATCTGAGCTACCAAGCCACAGATGCAGGGAACGGCGCGTGGATTCAACTGTTATACTTCCTGTTATAAACTGCAAAACAGTCCGCCCCTTTTGTGTGAATTGTTACGGTGTAAGAACCCGCGTGGTCTTAGAACAATACGCTTGAAGCAAGTGTGAATATGGAGAGTAAGCCCCTACGGTAGTGCAAGGCTCACCCCATCTTTGAAGACCCAGGGGCAGATAGTCCGCCCGTCTTGTAAACTTTCGCTCGCACCGATTTCTCCCGTTTTATCAGCCTTTCGCCCGGACTATCTGCCCCTGGGTCTCCGAGGATGGGCAGTGACGCGCCACAAACCACGCTTTAAGTGCTTCACGCTTTGCGAATATCACGTTTTTGGAAATTCGAATGTCCCCACTAGCGTATTAAAAGCCGGAATTAAGCCCCTAATTTGCATTCTAGCTTCCTGGAAAAATATTGCAGTAGTTTTCTGCTAAACTTATGCCGAGTCGTTTGTTATGTTTCCCAAAGTATTACCTAGTTCAGATTCTTTGGGTCAAGGCCAATACGAATTTTACCATTCTTCTTTGGGGGCAGTCAGCACAGATTCACGAGGTCAAGGGCTTTAGACTTGAGACTAGCTCAAGGACACCGGAGCTAAATAAATCTTTTAGAGTTCTCTTAGATTTTAACGTGAAGAGCAACCTGAATTCGGCAGGAAGCGTGCTTAGTGAATTGCCGGTTCTGTTACGTCTTTACGTAGAAAGAGGAGCTCGCCCTCAAAAGAACAAGACTTAAAAACTGTTGGCAAACATCGGCGTCCTGTTCCTCTCTACGAGGTATAGAGCAAGAGATCAAATATTGAACAGAAAACACCGTCACTCATGTCAAGCCGTTTAATAGTATCCATACCCTGAATTCCAAGAACACCCAACTGGTCGGAGTCAGAGGAGGAGACGGAAGATGAAGATGCTACGGATACCATCAAATGGTAATGATGATAACGCACTGAAACATCTCGAGTGTCTTACGATTTTTAGAGAGAGAAGTATAGTTTATTATATATGTTGGATTTTTCATTATTTTTTTACACTAATAATATTAGAAAAAAGCACACACTCTTACAAAGACTTACTTGTGCAACAAGGGATTCCCTTATTTCCGAAAAGGAAGGCCTTAATTCTGGGTTGTGTAGCAAACAACGATCAAATACGTCGCAATAATGAGAAGGACAATTGCGGCCCTG
>Ga0126336_10001450_pt1 | contig 12363 bp, 7 predicted proteins | sample SidCmetagenome_FD_92530 | JGI IMG/M metagenome (GOLD analysis project Ga0126336, IMG submission 92530) | Coral microbial communities from El Islote,Puerto Morelos, Mexico - Siderastrea C C metagenome | ecosystem: Host-associated > Invertebrates > Cnidaria > Coral | place: El Islote,Puerto... | reverse complement strand
CAAAAACCTTGGTTAATTCAGCGAGCGAGAGGTTGCTTTGCAACTCAGGTAAGCTTAAATAAATTTAAGCTTACTTAGTTTGAGTTTTGAGTGTGAGTTTGTCAATGAACTAGAATTGTAATTTTCTCAAAAGATGAACATATGCATAAAAGACCGTTTTTTTTTTGTTCTGGACGCTGAGTAGCAGTTTAATAAACTGCTTGTGTGGAGAATTGTTTATTCTGAGTGCCGACGGCAGACTGTGTTTCGATGTGCAATGAAAAGTTTTCAGAAAATTTTGCCCTCTGTGTTATAAACAAGTAATCGCATCGAGCCCCTGTAGAATTAAGGATAAATTTTCACTTGTATTTTCAAAATTTTGAGAAATTGCCCTCGTCGCTACGCGACTCGGGCAATTTTGTGAAAACTTTGAAAATACGCGTGAAAATTTATCCTTAATTCTACTCGACCTCATGCGATTACATATACAAAGCGCCTGAGGTAAGGATTAATTCTTGCAAAACCAGAATGCTTGGCCACTAACAGCAGATGTAATTAATTATCATAAAATTTGTCGTTAAATTATTTATTATTATTGTGTAATGTTATTGTTTTTCTTAGCGTGTTTGCAGTCGCGCAGCCCCCTTCAAGTAGAATCGGAATTTTTAGGGGAAACAGTTGGCTGTTTCTGTAAAACTAGTGTTGTGTAAGGTATTAAAAATTGCCCAATTAGTAACCTTGTCTTGGATTAAAAAGGGTAGTAAAAAGTGTCTTACTTGTAATTAATCAAGAGAAATTGCTAAATACTGTGCTGGAAAAATCACTTAACTTTAACGTACTTGCAATCTGTTGGTGCCACATTCCCCGACCATTTAGATTGGCTGTTTAGTTATTTAGCCTATGTGCAGACGTCTTGTATTTCCTTTGCTTTTCTTTCCCTTTCCACGTGAAGCAAATGAAATAGGAGACGTCTGCACGCAGGTTGTAGTTATTCCACTCCCTGGGTGTCAGAGGCATTTGTTGTCTACACCATCGCACGCGAACTTTTATTGGTTTCTTTAACTTAAATTCTCAATCTCGGTAATTAAATTTCTAACTCTCTGATCGGTTCACTGCACACAGATTATGAACGAATAACCTCTTTTTACCTTATATGGAAATTGGATGCCTTGTAGTCAAGTGTAGCGGCGTTGAAGAGTTTTCATAGAGAAGGAAGAATTTCGTCCAGAAATATGGCAAAAATATTTACCAAGGACTATCGAAGTTGAGAATAAAATTAAAAAAATCATTCACTCGCTCTTGTTGGATTTAAAGATGGATTTATCAAGTGCGTTGGCAAAGTAAGTTGGCCACCATTCAAAAAGATGACGTTTCGCGGGTTACCCTTTCGTTCGAACGAATCAAGGAATTGTGGGTTTGTGTGATGTTTTTTCTACGCAGGCAATTCATGTCGCAATGTCATCCCACGTCATACATCGAGTGTGCGCGCTAAGGAAGAATTGTTGCGGAAACATTATTCCCCAAAATGTTTCCTGGGTGCGCAAACGACTGGGAAACAATGTTTCGTTGTCGGGTAACCCAAGAAACATTTCACTGGAAACAAATTAACTTTTGCGTATGCTCAAGTTAGGAAATACAGCCCGCGCGACCACAGAATCTAGTCAACATTGTTTCCTCGGTGCGCCAAAGGGGAAACATTTGGTTTCTGAAACAAATCGGAAACATTTGCTTCTCGGAAACAAAAATAGCGTTTCTGCAACAAATGTTCCGTTCTCGCGCAAACGGAAAATGCAGCCTCGGTTTTTCTTTCGATAGATTACTTAAGCGATTATCTACAAATTTGAAAAAAAAGAAACTGTAAAAAATCTTTGTTGTGGAAGTTTGCAGGTTTTCAGTTTTTTTTTGTTCACGCGCCATCAAATTCCGCTGTTATTTTAGCTGTACGACGTTTGCAAATGTCCACGGTCAAGGTCGACTTCAACTGAAAGGATGACATCAGTGAAAATTATTTACCCAATAGACCCCATTAAATGTTTCTACAGTAAATATTTTAAAACATTTTTAACTAACAACCATTAAGGCCGTATCGAGTTGCGAAGGCCGAGTTTTCAAAATAGGGCTATTTTCCCACAAACTTTATCTCGAGGTCGGTGCGCATTTCTAAAGGAATGACTTGTTATCCGACTGTAGTAAAAGGATGGAAAAATAAGTGGAAAAATGCTTGGCGTAACCCTGCGATGGGTTAGAGTCCCATCCCGGGGGGGGGGGTAGTAAAACATCACTGGACGTACTTAAAACACAGGCTGGTAACTGTAATAATAATAATAATAATAATAATAATAATAATAATAATAATGGTTTAATAACACTCCAAAAATTAATTGGCTCTTCCATGTCACATAAATATCTAAATAATTACAATGTATACATTACTATTACTATAATATAGAAGCTACTAAGATAAATTAATATGTGGAAAAAACAATTACAGCATCGAATCAATTACAACTATTGTTCTGTCAGTCTATTTACAGCTGTAGCAGAAAGATTCAAAAACTTCAAATAAATAAGAACTTATGTACCAGTCAAATTGAAGCTTCAACATCCTCTCCCCGGGCATTTGAACTTTTGACGATTGGCTTGTTCACATTCCCTCCCCTCGGGGTAAAAAAGCCGTTCAAATGCCCCACCAATCAGTACTGAAATACCTCTCCTCAAAGACAAATTTCGTCCTCAAGCAAACACTGTTCACGCTTTTCAGAGAGAAATATGCCGTAACAACACCTTCAAACATCTTTTAAAGACCCTTTTGAGAGAGTTATCCACTAACAAAGGCGAAATTCTATCTTAGAAATCCACCAAACCCTGCAAAAACCGAAAAACTCACGGGCGTATTACGCTAGAACAAGCGATAAATTGGGTTCAAATTCCCCACCTTCCAACTGAGGTAACGTTCAAATTGCCCCCTCCCCGGCACGATGCACAGCCAAATGCCCGCGGTATGCCCGGGGGAATGTTGAAGCTTCAATTTGACCGGTACATTACTCACGTTGTTGAAGAACGCGAAAACAGACCTTTTGGCGCTTTTTGCGTTGAAAACGGCGGGGGCAAACGTGAATAATGGCGGGCAAATCGTCATTACGTGGTATATTTGCTGTGTTGGCGGGTTCACGTTTGTCGTGAACGTGATCCATGATCTCTCTATTGTGTCCCTTCTTAAGAGTTTAAATGGCAAAAAAAGGGGAAAATGTTTGGGATAACCCTGCGATGGACTAGCATCCCATCCGGAGAGGGGGGAGGAGTAGTGACAATACTTCTTGCTTCAGACTATTTATCTACCTTACGTAACCAGGGTATTTATTCCAAAAAAGCTAGAAATTTACGTTATCAGAATAACTAGTAGTAGTTATTGCTGTTCAGATAGTCATACGGCCGCATTGTGCAATTACACAATCAGAAATTGTATTATATCAGATATGCATTCATCTGGCGCGAATTCCACAAAATGCTTTTTGCCCGCTGACGTCTTCTTCCTACGTGTATTGCTTGCGGATTTATGGCCGAAACGGCGACGATTCAGAGCAAAACCCAGGTGAAGCGTCAAGTACAAAGAAAATTCTCAAAAACGAATGCTGCTACGATACAGTTGCACGCAATGAAGGTGTTGTACTAGGCAACGCTTCATGATGTTAACCCTTTAAGCCCTGATATAAAAATGCATATTCTCCTTTCCGTTCTCCGCACATTTCTGATGGAACTAGTGAGGAGAATTTGTCTAAATATCAAGGAAGTGATCACCAAGGATAACTTGGTGATCACTTCCTTTGTTCTCATCGCTTGAACAGTGTTTGAACAGGTAGCGATGATGTAAATAAAATTTAGTTTCCGTCACTGTTCAGGCTTTTAAAAGGGTTTTAAAAGCTTAGAAAGATGACCGCAGAGGACTGGAGCAGAAATAAAAGCTCTTTAGTAGTTCTTTAGTAGTGCCTTTTTTTTCCATTTGTTTTACAGTGATTTTCAAAGATAATTTTGGCGAGTTTCAACTCGCACGTTCTGGGGAGTTAAATGGGTAATTAAACTGAGTGCCACGAAAACGACAAAAGAATATTTTAAATGGTAACTGTAGCATCCGGCGCAAAGTGATTGAAAATAAATTATATCGTTCAGGCGAATTAATAAAACATTAATCCACGTAGCAAAATATAAGTTTTTTTTTCATCTGCACTTTTATCATTGCAACCAGAACAGACAATTTCTGTGACAAATACGCAATTGAAATGTCAGCTTCTCTTTTTTAATGTCAGGAGATTAGTTTTTGTTACAATTTGCTCAAGGAAGTTGCTTCAAAAGTAATTTTTTATCAAACAGAAGCAAGTTCCATTTTTGTTACGACTGCGCTCGCAAGGTAAATTAACTCTGGTGACACGCAAATTTTACACGTAAACTTAGATGCACTTTTGTTTTTGCAAAATGTTATACCTAATAGCTTGAGAATACAAAAATAAATAAATGAAGCATTCTTTGTCTGTTCAAACTGCAGTTTTAACGCTATTTTTATTTTTAAGGCACATGCGTTTCCTGTTGTTTGCATTTTCCACTGTAACAACCAAATGGTATTTATTTTTGGTAGTTGTAACACTTTTGCGGTCAAGAAGTTGGGTTTAAGGGCGTTGAAAATTATTTTATGTTTACCAAACATTGCATTTATTCGTTAGAGGTGGTATTTTGAATACATGAATATAATAAAAAGCTCTTCCAAAAACACATTAGCTTTTGTGTTTTTTAATTCGCCCGGTCGTGAAGCCGACCTTAATAAGTGCGTCGATTGTGAGCTATTCAATCCGGGGACAGATGGCAGATAGGCATTTATTTTCACGTCAAGATAAAGACAATTTAAATATGAGTACCTGGCACTCGGGCTTCAATCACAGACAGTCCACGGATTGTTCCAATACATGAACGAAGAAAGCGCCTCAATTGCACGCGAAAGACTTCAGTTCTTGAGCACAGGATGAATTTTTCAACTGTTCATAGCGGTCGAACCCGCGACCCAACCGCGGATGTTTTCAAAGCAGCAAACGCTTCGCTTGTCACTTCAAACCCAAACTTAACGGCGACGTCTTCCATAACAAACAACAACATTTCCGCAGGAGGATTTGATCGACTCGTCATAGTGCAGCTTATGTGTTTTCCTGTCATCACTGCTGCAGGCCTGATAGGAAACATCTTAATATGCTTCGCAGTTTTCAGAAGGCGTCGTCTCCGCATCACCGACGTGTTCATCCTTAACTTGGCCGCGACCGACTTGGGTACTTGCGTAATCAGCATACCTTTTGACTTCGCCGTGCTCCTAGCAAAGCAGTGGCCCTTTGGCAACGTACTTTGTAAAACCGTGTACCCGCTGCAAACGATTCTTATGGCCGTCTCGGTCTATACACTGCTGTTTATGAGCTGGGAGAGACATCGCTCGGTCATGCCTCCGTTAAAGCCAAAATTCAAGGCCAAGCGAGCTCTCGCAATTCTTCTCCTCCTGTGGATTGCTTGTGTTAGCTTAGTGGGACCTTACATCGCCATTCTCCGAGTTGAACCTGGTGAAAATGGCAAGCGAAAGTGCGAAGAGAAATGGCCTCAAGAATACCACCCTAAAGTATTCACCCTAGTCGTTTTCATAGCGCTGTATGTGCTACCGTTATTCGTGATCACTGCAAACTACATCAAAATAAGTCAAAAACTCTGGAGAGACATACAAAGGATGCGTAAGGCGATTGAGGGGGACAATAAGAGTAATGTGAAAAAGCCTCTAAGTCAAGCACGGGCACAGAGAAACATGAGAATTGTCAAGATTTTTGTTATCGTTGTGATTGCGTTTTCTTTGTGTATGCTACCTAACCATATCATGTGGATCTGGTATGACTTCGGATCAGGCCAAGATTACCAAGACTTCAAAACCATTATCGTCTTCTGCTACATTTTGGTGTACTCCAACTCTGCGATTAATCCCTTTATTTTCGTGTTTCTTCACCGGCGATACTGCAAAGACATTTTCAGTTCTTGCAACTTGCTGAAAGCATTCGCACCGTGCTTAAAAACTGACGAAACCAACGACAAGACGCGCGACCGACCCAAACTGTACCGCGAAAGTGCGCGGCGCAAAAAGAAACGTACGCCTTACACGATGCAGCCCGGTTATTCCCCGCATAACCTTTACACGGCAAGGAAAGAGTTCTGGAACAATTACTGGCGCAAGGAACTTATTCCAAGATACGAAGCACGTCATTTCGATCGCGCGTCTTTTGCTAACAACGGCCAAGAAAATTCCCCCCTTTGTAAAGTGGCAGCGCAGGATGATGTTAAGGAAAATGATGATGGTAATTTCTCGCCGCAAGCAACGCGCAGAGTGCGAGTTAACTTCGGTGAAGTTGTTCACATCGATGAACAAAGGTTTTCTCAGCCTGAGGGAGAACCGGTAATGTGAGATGTAAAAAAAAATAGTCATTTAATAAGTGAGTAGTGAAACCTTCCAGAGGATGTTTATTTCCAATGAATCAATACTGTTAAAAAAAAGAGATGCGTAATTTTGAAAAGTAAACTAACAGCATTTTTATCGCAATTTTCTATTTCTGAATAAATTAAAAATCAATAGAAGCGGGAAACATTAATTTTGTTTGTTGCGCCGTCACTTTAGCGGTGAGGTCTTGTCCGAAAAAATTAAAAAGAAAAAAGACAGTTGTGAGAGTGAATAAATTTCCTGCAGACAGATGCTTTACTTTATAAGCTTGTTCGCAATCTTTTATTTAAATTTAGCTGTGTTCGGCTTTTTTAGGATATAGTTAATCTTTCATGTCGTATGTTGTTTTTCTTTTGTGTTTTATTTTATCCTCAAGCAAAAAGCGGCGTTGCTTTATTCTCGAGGAAAAAAAACAGTTTCGGTTCTAGCTGTTAAGTGGCTCAGGCGCCCCAAAGTTAAATGTTATGAGATTTGTTTAGAAAAAGTGAAGAAAAAAGAACCTCTACTGAGTTGCACGCGACAAGATGGCACCTCCAGCAATAAATAATGATTTATGGTGTGTGACTTTTGTGCAGGGAGTCGGTTGTTACACGCGAAAGAAAAGCATTTCTATTCAGCCATTTCTATTCAGCGATTCTAAGAACGGCCAATTTCGAAAAAATTGCCGGACAAATTTCACTCGGCAAAGCATTTAAAACATCGAGAAACAATAGATAACAAGACATTACTTTTCGATAGCTTCCATTTGACTGGTCGCACTTCAGGTTTTATCCTCACACCCAAAATTTAGACTTGTACTAGGGCTTGTAGCGCATGCTTTATAAACAGCTTCACATGAAAATAGCGAAAATAATGCTCGATAACTCATTTACATAGTCACAATAGGATTTCATCCGCAGACTCAAGAGTTAGAACCTCCTTGTACAACATAATAAGCAACACCACAGGAAAGTATCGCTCACTCTGATGAGTGCACTTGAAGATTTCATCCACAAACTCGAAAGTAAGAACCACATAAATATTGACTTCTGTATTGTAAAATGTGCCTTCAGTTTAATTTTCAGCCGGATCTTTGTGGCTTGTACGTATTGCCGGGTTTCCAAAATCCTGACGTAAGAGATTTGTAGGTCGTCAATATGTCTATTCTTTGATATGTCTTTTCTTTAGGACCGGAATTAGTCAGTGACCGGCCGAGTACGGTCAATAAATTAGTAAGAAAGAATTTGTATTTATCACAGCAAAAACGGTACATATCACATTGCATAAAAACATACATTTGCCATCATTTTATGGACTACGAATAAATAAAACCAAGAGATTATTATGTTCTCTTGATAAAACGTAACTATACGCATTTTTTTTTACGCCGGAATTTAATGTTGTGTCAAGCTCTTAAAATAAGTGAAAAGGAAAGATTTAGTGATTTATTTGTCATTTTCTTTTATAAATTGTCAGTTGTAAAATTAACGGCTTTTGAAGTCAGTCAAACATAAATCTTGTTTAAACACAAAATGAATAAAATAAAAGTAAAATTTGAAACCTTGCTTGAAGTGATTACTGTGTTTATCTTCTCGATTTCTTTCTCAATCTGATCTTGATTTACTTCCTTTCCTTATCTTGTTCAGTTCCAAACGTCTTCGTCCTAATCTTAAAAGATTGGTTTAAGGTCTACGTTAATCCAGTTATTCTGTAAGGTGAAATAGCCAGAATCCTCCAATAATCTCGATCGTATTTACTAGAAGGAAAAAATAGCATGCAGAAAACTAAGCTCTTCTAAGTTAAAAAAAGACTCAACCCAGAGAATGCCCAAAAATTGTGCACCTGACAAACTCTATCTACCATCTAAGAAAAGCTCACAATAATCTTTGCCTGTCATTTTCCTAGAAAAGACTAGCTAAAACGTAACTTCAATTTGGTAGAGCGACGTATCATTATCTTAAACAGGCCGCTTTCTTGCAAACGAATCATTTGTAAACGGGCTAGTCTTCGATGTTTTATTAGAAATTTTTCTTAGGTTTTCGTGCCTTGGTATAATAACGGCTGATATTTTTATATCAGTAAGAAAAAGAAACTGCACGTGTGTTGACATAAGCTAATGTAAACACGAGAAGGAGATTGGAAGAAATTGTTACTAAATATCCCGCAAGCGAGGGTTACGTAAGTGCTTTCGAACTAGTCCAATCTCCGTCGAGTCAGTTTGCATTACGTTTCATGAGTGCAAACTGACGACCATTTTCCTTCTCTTTTATAGAAGACTTTTCTAGGCTTTGAAAGCCTACCAAATGTTACCTGTTGTCGTACACGTGTTTTTGTAAGCTGATCTAAAACGGATTTCCCAACCAATCAGAATGCGTGTTTTATGACCAAAATTTTAAATTTCAATATGAGTCTATTGAAAAAAAAAAAAATACAAGGCCTTAGCAAATGCAAAAAGTTTTCTATGGGTTTTGAGAATCGGCTGTGAAAAGATCAAGATTCTAATTGAAAGAAGCCATTTTTCACCTGTTAGTTGAGAAACGCGAATAACTGTCAAACGATCGCTGAGAAATAATTGAAATTTTAACTGACAACTCTGAGAGATTTATGTATTTATGTCTCTTCTCACTTATGAAGACGTACCAACATTGAACAATAATTATTATTGCGGCTAGATGGAAAAGAATTTCTAAACTAGTGACTAATTGACTTTTCAGTTGGTTAAACAAAAATTACCTTTTAAGGGCAATGTTTTTTAATGATCATGTTATTCAGCTGTTCGGCATTTGATTATTATTTTCTTCAAAGAATGAATATTCTACTTTTCATTGCAAAACTTGAAGAATATCTTCGACAGCTGAGGGTACAAATTACCCTAATTTATCGCTTGGTGATGTTTTCTTCCGGGGCATTGAGAACTCAGATTTACATGCTGTAAAGAAGTGTCGCGCCACAAAAGTACGGATTTTGAGCTGTTTTGGTCTGAAATAGAGAATAAATTTGAACCATTTTTTTCTGAAATGGGTTTACTACCGATTTTCTACTGGTATTAAATCAACAGGTCTTAGATTTTGCCGTTTTGACCTAAAATGGCCTAGATCTAAGGATTAGGCTCAGGCGACGTCTCGATTAGGCTCAAACTACAGTGTGAAAATCATATAGTTTGGCTGGTCAGAAAGAGGGTGAGGGTTTCGAAAACTGGGCTTAAGTTTTATGGCGAGGGCTTCTGGACCGCCTCTTTTTTAGTTTTGACAATGCTAACGTCAATTGCCATCATGAAACGGAGAATTTTTCTTTGTTTGCCTTTTCCTCTGCATGATTATTTCGTCTTCTTTTCCAGATTTGGAGCGTGTACATGAAGAAGAAAAGCAAATGATGCCAAGCATCTTAAAATGAGAAAAAAAAAAAGCATTTGCGAGTCATATTCCCCATTAAGTAGCATGATGGTCCAGAGTTTGCAAATTAACTTAAAGCCGAAATTATAATAATGCAACACGCAAGCCACACACTAGCCCAATAGTTTTCAAGAGAGTGGACAAATCGTATTAGAACTAAAAGTCAGCTTTAGCTGCTTTTAGCTGTTGAAAATGAATAGGTCATATCGCCCCACTATTCCGAGACATAACTCGTTGATGTCTGCTGTTGAAAAAATGAATCTGTATCATGTGGAACAGTGATAAACAGAATTCACAAGCCCTTATTTTAACAATTTTTATCATTTGCGAAACGAATCTTTATCATTTGCAACAGCGGTAGACAACACCTTAATGTTCTTTTAACAAATTAAGGTCTGCAGTTTAAAGCGAAATTATAATTTATGGCATCGGTGAAGAGCACCTTGATGCATTTTGAACAAAATTTTAAATGCGTCTTGAGTCGTTAAAACTAATCTATATCAATTGCAACACTGGAAAGATCAAAGAGATATCAAGTGGACCGAATCACGCAACTGGCGCAAGTTTTACAGATAAAATTTAAAACCGGGGTCATTGCCGGCTGTTATCGGCACGAAGGTCTTAACTAGAGCGAGATGTTTTGACGGTTGAGGCTTTAAAAGAGTAAAGAGCATAATAAAGAAATTTGCTGACGGTCAGATATTCATCGCATTATTGGTAGAGGGTCCTAGGGGACAGTGAACAATAACGTCTTATATATTTGCATTTTGTTACCGCTTGTAGAGTCAACTCTGTTTTTTAAACTTTTAGATCTGTTTTAAACGTTTTTATATTAGTTATCTAAGAAGGCTGCAATTTTTAATCACACGACTGTGAAAAGAACATTTCTGAGATTTAAATTGCCTCTTTTTGAACATAGGTTGGGTACAATTAGATTTTTCCTTTAGTCTTTTGTATATATTTAGCCGGTTTCCGTTACTCTGAAAAAGAGGATAAAGACGACTTGAAAATTACCTAAATTTTTAACTATTCAGACCGCTGTCGGTTAACAAATTTTCAAAATTTGCAAATCTCCTCACTGTTGCACATCTAAAATATTAATGTCCTGGGGAGTTTTAACAAATGCCCGACAGGAGTCAATTCGTATGTTGAATTGCACTCGGACCAATGTGGCCAGAGATATGGCGCCGGCTAAACACCAGTTTCTCTAGCCTGAGGAAACAGCCTCGTTTCGCAAGGTCGCCACTTGAGCCCTCGCAAAATGACGTCTGAGTAACGAGCACAGAAATTCCATACTGATGACGTGTCAATACCCAGATGTAGGTAGTGCTTCTGATTGGTTGAAACGAAATTCCCTCGCGTCTCAACCAATCAGAATCACTACCTAGATCTGGGTAGTGACCCGTCATCAGTATGGAATTTCTGCGCTCGTTACTCAGACGTCGTTTTGCGAGGGCTCGCGAGATATCGGCTGTTTTCTCAGGCTACGGTTTCTCTACATGAAGCAACTATCCTGTTCCCCCACCCACACCCCCTGAGGGGATACAATGTACAAGCCCATCGCAGGGTACCCAGAGACTTTTTGAGTATCTGCTCTCACAGGCCAGTTTCAAACGTCAGACTTCTCACCGTGCCAAATCCAATGCGAATGAGCCAAAGTTATTGTTTTGGCTAAATTTGCATTAGATTTGGCTCATGAAAAGTTCGACGTTTCAAACGGACCTGAGAGACTGGAACACTTTGGACCCGTCTATTTGGGATGTTACGTCCTTATCCCTTTTTAGAACACAGGCTAAAAATGCAATCTTAAAATAATTTTATAACCATTTTTATTTCTTTTTATTAATATTACTACTATTATGTACATTTTTTTTCTGATATTTTACTTACTTATAATTTTCAGTGAACTGTTATATTTATTTTGTCTTCGGAGGACCTCCCCGAAGACCACTTAATGTGACGGGAGCTTCCTCCATAAAGATTATTATTATTATTATTATTATTATTATCATGATTATTATTAAATCTGTTTACGAAATGCCGAGATGTATCATTGCACTACGAGACAGCTCGGTTTACCGTGCGGGTTCTAATTTTTGTGATTTTTGTTTTGTTTGTTTTTGCTTGTTTTTTCACGATCCGAAAAAAAAAATTCCCGCAAAAATTTTCTCCGCATGCCTGGTTGACTCCACTGTCGAAATTATATACAACCGTTTAGTGCCCTTTTACTTAAAGCGTCTCTTTCGTTCAGAAAGAAAACGAAATTTGAAACAAAACATTCAGAAATAAAACGAAACAGTAGTCGGTACACTAGAAGTAGTTAGCTGCTAAAAGCTTTATGCGCCGATCAATTCGAATGTTCAACATCCCCCCCGGGCAAATCCCCGGGCATTTGAACTTTTGAAGATTGGCTTGTTCAAATTCCCTCCCCTCGGGGCAAGAAAGCCGTTCAAATGCCCCACCAATTAGTACTGAACTGCCTCTCCTCAAAGACAAGTTTGGTCT
>Ga0126336_10001449_pt1 | contig 12366 bp, 4 predicted proteins | sample SidCmetagenome_FD_92530 | JGI IMG/M metagenome (GOLD analysis project Ga0126336, IMG submission 92530) | Coral microbial communities from El Islote,Puerto Morelos, Mexico - Siderastrea C C metagenome | ecosystem: Host-associated > Invertebrates > Cnidaria > Coral | place: El Islote,Puerto... | reverse complement strand
CAGTTCAAATATATGAATTCCATATATTCATAATTTCATCTTCATCTTTCCCGGGTATATTACGAACCAATTTAATGACCAGCTCCCAGTTGGCTTGTTAGCTCAATTGGTTAGAGCGCTGCAACGGTATCGCAGAGGTCAGGGTTCGAATCCCGGCAAGCCTGATTTTTTCAGGCTTTCCTTTTGCAACTGCAGAAGTTCGTTAATAACTGCGAGGATCTTCTTTACATTTATTTCTTCATTCCGCAGTTCAAATATATGAATTTCATATATTCATCATCTCATATTCAAACTTCACTAAATTTCGTCTTTTATTAAAGTTTCTTAGCTGCTTTAAATAATCAGATGTGAAGTATTTATCTTTAAAACTTTATAAAATTCTAATTTCTTTGAATGTTCAAGGCTGTGTCGCCAGAAGGATATATATTTCTCTTTCATATTAGTTGTATATCGCCTAATTCTATCTGATTATCTAAAGATTCAGGATCTAAATTGGATAGATGATATTGTTCTATTAAGTTCATAAAATTGGAATAAAATCCAGAGTTATTAATAGAATGCAGATTCTTCGACATGAGGAAAGATTGTTTGACTATGGAGTCATTACCTTTGTTGTTTAGATAACCAAATATTTCATAATTTTCTGGTTAATTGGGATTATTGTGGTAATCTTCCAAGTTCGGCTGATCTGCAAGCTACGTTATAGGCCTTCACACCTTGGAGGCCTTCCTGTTCACTTCTAAGTAGTGTTTGCAAAATTTGAGATAATTTTTTTCTATTGGGGAACTATGTTACTCCAATTTTTTTTTAAATTCTACTTAGTGTACATCCCCCAACTCTCACTGTTGTAGCTTAGGATCAGAAATATCACTGTGTCAAAAATCTGGGATGCGGTATTGGGATTAAGTCCATTGAGAAGTGTCTGTTTTCGTATAGTAGAAAAGGCGTGCAGGGCTTTTTCTTTTAAGTGTTCGAGTGCAAGAGTAACGTTTCCCGTTGGGGCTAAACGGGTACTTAAATAGGTGTATTCTTGAACTGTTCCATTTGGAAGAACAAATGGATCAGACAGCGTGTTTTCGAATAAATACGGCAAATTGCTTATATAGAGGTTAAATGAAAGGGGACTTAAAATAAATCCTTGACGTACACGTCTTGAGTATGAGAAAGATCGAGTTTTCTTTTCTCCGATTCTAGAGAACATGTAGAATTGCAATAAAGGCTTTTGATCAGGTTGTAGAAATATCCTCCTATGTTGATTTTGAGTCGAAAGCTTTGCGAAAATCTACGAAACAAGCAAAGACGTCATAGACTTTTTCCTTATGGTAGTGGACATGTTTATCTATTAGAATCCTTAGAGTGAGAACTTGGTCTGCAGTTCGATTTTCAGGTAGAAAGCCAATTTGGGAATTATGTAATATCTTGTTTTCTTTAAAATACAAATATTGTCTCTGAGTTAAAATGGAACAAAACGATTTTCCAAGGCAACTAGATACACATATGACCCTCTAGTTTATTGGATCACTCTTGTCACCCAATTTGTAGATTGAGGTTAGAAGGCCTCGACACCAAATATCTGGCATTTTTCCAGATTGTAAAATGAGATTAAAAATTTTGATATTAATAGGCATAAGCGAGGGTACTGTTTAGTCGAAAATACCAGCCTGCTCCTCCCCCTGACTGAAATTTGAGACAAGCCACTGTTTCGCCAATCTCGTCTCCAGAGTCCTGAGCCTTCTTGGTCAGCAGTTAGATGGTGGGAGAGACTCCGGGTAATGAAAAAAAAAAACAGTTTTTAGACTGGCTGTTGATTGGCTTGACCACCTGCTAACCAAGAAGCCTGAAGACTCTGGTTACGAGATTGTTGTTTCGTTTATTTCGTGCAATCCTATGTCGAATTATGAGCTACACCATGCCACGGAATTCTCTCTCGTATGATATAAAATCTTGCTCGCTTACCGTCCAGTCTCAGTTGCAGGCTGTCCATCATTGTGACCATAGCTGAAACAAATCAACCCGTAAAGAAGCTGACATACTCGTTCACAGTCCCCCATCTCTTCATCCCTGGCGAAATTCTTTCTCACTGAAGGGACAAGGAGAGGGGGCCATTGGAACGAGATTGGCTCAACATAAATCGGTAAGATTCGATGATCTTTACATAAATCTTTCGAGCTTCCGACACATTTGATCAAGCTCTCCGTTAGGTCATCGCCCATTTTGCTCCCATTGTGGCATATTGTGCTAATATCACTGCTCCCCATCTTGTCGAATTATGCCAAAAATTATGCCAACATTCCCAACTTATGCTACTAGATTCCAAAATTATGCTCATAAAGTGACAACATCTAGGTGTACATAACAGCGAAAAGACAGTTCAGAAGTAATTAATTACTTAGTAAAGTTTTATACGGGGGGGCTCCGTCCCTAGGCTCAAACCCTTACCCTTTATTATACTAATTCCTACCCAAATAACACCCCTTTCAAATACCTAGAGTAAAAATGTACCCCTTCCTCATATCTCAAGGGTAAGCTAAACAGTAGAATGTCCTGTTGTCGCGTCATTTTTGCCGGAACTTTCAGTTGCCCTGGGTCGGTTAATAAAATCCCCTTAGCTTACCTGTCTTTCGCGTTACTTAACTTCAGCTGCTGTCTCTTTTACTTAGCAACGCATTTTAGTGACCCTCCAATATACTAATACAACGATGTTTCCTACCCTTTAGTATGCTTCAAGCTCCAAAAAGGCACCCCTTTCGGGCTGAAGCCTCTCCGTATAGTCCACTATAGGAAATGCCCCCCCCTCCCCCACGGGCTTCAGAACGGAAGTGAGCAGATTAATTTTTCTACTGAGTAATGCCTTAGTAAGGAAGCGTGGACCACACGAATTAAAGAAAATTTCCTTGACCTCAGTGGATAACAAAAATCCACGACCTGTGCGTCTGGGTTCGTAACTTAGCAGCTGAGAGTATCGATCGGTGATCAAAATTCAGGGTCGCCAGTTTAAAACCCACCGACTTCAAAGAATTTTCTTTACCTGTAATGTCTTTTCCTTGCCTGTCTTGGAATTCAGTAAATCCCCGCGAAAAAATATCGAAGGGATAACATAAAAACGCTACAGTCAACTCTCTCTAAAGGGGACACCCTCGGTACCAGCTCCAGGTGTCCACCTTAGAGAGGAGTCTGACTTAGCGAGAATTTAGTTAAGACACACCAGTGAAATTCGGCCGGGACCAGCCATAAATGTCCGTCCGCCTTACAGAGGTGTCTGCCTTACAGTAGGGTCCTCTTAGAGAAAGTGGACTGTATGTCGAGAACTCGATACAAAAACAAAACCAAAGCAAAAAAAAAAAAAATAAAGACACAAAAACAAAAACAAAAAACAGTAGAAACAGTTAAGTGTCCTTCGTTTACCGTGTATTGGGTTCAATATTTTCTCAAGTTCTCCTAAAACAAAAATAAATGCATATGATTAATAATTAATTCGAAAGAAAAACGAATTAAAGTTAGGAGGTACTCTTGGTTATAAATAAGGTTGTATGGACTGTCATGTCTCCCATCTGTTTAAAAATCACTCATGTATACAAGGCCAGGGGGCCGCTCCCCTACCCTTTCTACGTTAACGGACTTCCACTAAAAGGCTAGACATTTAATCACTGGGGTTGTAGCTTTTACGATTAATGGTTAAATTTTTTTATTCTGGCTTGTTTGTGGCCAAAGGTTACTTTCGTTCAGCTACGGTTAACAGGAATTCCCATTATTTTTTTTTTAAAGTTAAAAAACGGTGAAAAAGGTTTCAATTTTTATACCTAACGACTACATTTTTTTGGCCGTTTTAAGGCTAACGGCTAACCCCATGGAGCTCCTGATCCAAGACTAGTTGTTTATTCACTAGAACCGATGGAAAGACCAACCGCTTCTCCTTCTCCTTACCTCTCCTCCCATTTTTTATTCCTGCCCCAATTTTTTGCGCGGCCAGAAAAAAGTATCCTTGTAGCCCGATGAAAAAAAATTAACAACCACAACAACAAAAACGAAAGTGCTTGCTACATTGGCTATTTTTTGGAAAAAACAGATAACAGAATATTCTGTTATTGTTGTGAGTGTTTGAACTAACCCTGTTTTTTTCGCTGACCCCATAAAAAACGTCTGTCCCTCATCATGCCTTGCCGCTCTTGCTGTCCTTTCAATGGCACTGAAATGCATTTTAGAAAAGCTGCACTTTAATGTAGACAATATATATTTCGTATTTTGGGGTCATACGCATGCTCTTTTAGTTGTAGTATTTTAGTACAAGTTCTATTGAAGCTATACGCACCTTTGTCTACTGGTACTCACAACTTGTCTCAAAAGTCCATGTTCAGTTTTTTTAGAAAGAGATTTTAAAAAGTATGGACGGCCGGTTGAAGAATTGATATCGATTTTTATCATTAAAACGGGTTTGAACTGCCGACGCAGCTTCTTGATTTGTTTCCGAGTCGCTATAAATTTGCAGTTCCTCGGAACAGATTTACGCAACTCATAAAATATCCGCGCGTATTATCCACTAAAACACCAAATGCGGCGCCAGTGTATTCACGGCCGTCTTGAAAATAATCCTCTCATAGAGGGACGGCCGCACTGACCGCTACACAAAAAAGCCTTTTTAAAATAATGATGTGAATTGTCGACATTATAAGAGGTCACTGATTCTTCTTTCTTTGCACCCTACTCTACTGTATTATTAATATTTTCCCAATTTTGTGTGTGTTTTTTTCTATAAGAAAGTTAAAAGTCAGTGCATTAGGGTAAGATATTGACGGTATATTATTATTGTTGGCGGACATACGGGTTTTATAACCAGAATTTTTACCGGCCTCGGTTCCAGTCGTCCTCTGCGGAATATAAAACGTAACGTCATCCTATCGGGTTTGGCCCTAACCCTCACGCTGTCACTCGATAAGCGCGTAAAGGCCTGGCCGACTCCCGTAGAAAAGTTTAAAACTTTGGTTTACAGTGAGGCGTGAGATAACTTGAATGAAGAAAAAGATGGAAAAGAAAAACTGTGACAAAAAAACCTATATTTGTAGTTGCTAGTGAGACGGAAAAAAACATTTTCTTTATACCGTACCTGAAGACGACACAGCAATCAAGAAAAGCAGTACAAAAATCAGAGAAATGCCTGAAAACTTCATCTTTACCGGATGATGCACCTACAAGAAGAAATTATTTATCCTCAACAGTCGCACTAGTTTATTGCGCAAGTTAAGCTAAGGATAAGCCAAAACAACAGAATTTCCTACAATTGCCACATTCTTTCCTGGGCTTTCAGTCGTTGTGGTTCAGTTGCTCAAAGGATGCAATCCAAGCTTTGATGTGTTTGACACTGGCTAGACAACTTTTTCGATCTCGAAATTTAACCCGTGGTTTCAAAAAGGAAAATAAACTCAATTGGCTTGTTGAGAATCAAATTCCAGAGCAAAGCGGGTTCGAAGTAATGCGGTGAAGGTTTTCAATGAGAACTGTACTCCACATTTTAATTTTCACATTAGAATTTGCTCTTTTAACTTACATTACCACTTTGCCAAAACAAATATTGAATCGGTAGTGTATTTGGATTTTCCGGAAAATCCCAAATTTCTAACAAAGAAAAAAACCGAAATGTCGGCGACAGTCTACCGTTCGGAAACTCGAATGACACATGGACAAAGCTAAACAAAAAATAAACTGATGTCCCGAGTTTGCTTTTTTTCTTACATTGATGGAGTGTCTAATTTAAAAATGTAAAGTGGACGATGCCCCATGGAAAACATGATCTGGAAAACGATAATGTACAGACTGAGTTAAAAAGTGAAAGACGTCTAAAAATAACCCTTCAATAAAGGTTATTTATTTGTAAGAAATTGCAAAGGGAAAGAAATTATTTCAGTTCTTTAGACGTAGAAAAACAAACTGTTCGATAAACGACAATAAAGTAAATTTAAAATCACACGATGACGACAAAGACAAATGTGAAGACTGAATAACCTATTGATAACTTGAAGATTGCCAAATCATGAATTACTATAAAGCTTTATATTCAAATCAACTTACCAAGTTTTTGGAACAACAAAAATTCTTGCCAAAACTTGAAAGTGCTTCTGAAACAACGTTGAGCGAACAGACAAACTCTAAGCACAATACTCGAAGATGACTCTTGTGAACTGGTGACATGTAGTCCTGCTATTGGTTGTGTGAATGATGACTTCATGGAGCAAACTATTTCGAAGTTCCAAATTTCTAACAGATGAGCTCACAGATTTTTACGTACGTGGCTATCCAATTGAAGACTAAGAGGGTTAAAGAAAAACTAGCTGTGACTAGCAAGTTTTTTTTGTTAACACGAGGTAGCACACGTTCAGTGATTTAAATTAAATTAATGCGTTTTTCTATAGTCTTAGCTTACTTTCTGAGACTTCAAAGCTATAGTCAATCCCAACTTAACGGTTGTCCGAAAATGAACGGGTTGTTTTAAAAAGGAAAAAGAAGGGGATTGGCTTGTTGAGTATCAAATTCCAGAGCAAAGCAGGTACGAAGCAATGCGGTGAAGGTTTTCAATGGAACTGTACTTCACATTAAAATTTTCACATTAGAATTTGCTCTAACACTACCACTTCGTCAAAACAGATATCCGAAAGATGATGTAAATTTGAATTTTCCGGAAGATCACTCATTTCTAACAAAAAAGTAACCCGAAAAATAAACTTACGTTGTTGGAGTGTCTAATTTAAAAATCAGGGGAACCCAGCAGTTCGTTTCGGCGGAATGTCTGTTCGCCAGGCCTAAATCGTCTGCCTGAGATATTCGGATTTAATTGCGGTGAAAACAAGAGATTTCTTTGGCGAAACACCACCTCAGACTTTCGTAACAAGAGGACTGATTAATTCCTATTATTTTCGGAAGGACAAATATGTCGTTTAGAGCGCAGAATAAGGTCAGCTAGCATTTTTGGACAGCTTTTAGCAGCTCGAAAATTCGGCGGATAGGATTCCGTTTTCTAAAATTTTCTGCGGCCTTAAGTTTCAGCTTAAAACGCCTAACAGAACAACCCATATTAGCTTACGCAAATGTACCTTTAAAAACCTCTGAAACAATCTAAGAAAGCAGAAAATGACTTTTCAAGTGTTTTGCTAAAATTGTCCCGTTGGGTGCCCCTGAGAAATGTAAATGGACGATGCCCCCCATATGAAACAAGATCTTAAAAACTATAGGTAATAGAGGTTAAAAGTCTATAAAAATAACACTAAATAAACCTTTATTCAAGGTTATTTATTTGTAAGTAGTTGCAATGAAAAACAAATTATTTTAGTTCTCCTAGGCGCAGGAAAACAAATTGTTCGATGAACAGCAAAACTTTTTAGAGTTAAAATTTAAAATTAAAAGATCACGACCAAAAATAAATGTGAAGACTGAATACCGTATTGATAACTTGAAGATAAACAACTCATGAATTTCAATTTTATAAGAGGCTAAAGCCTTTTGAATCATCAACTTACCAAGTTTCTGGAACAAGAAAAATTCTTGCCAAAACTTGCAAGTGCTTCTGAAACCACGTTAAGCGCTCAACAAACTCCAAACACAATACTGGGACATTGAATATAACTCCTGTAAAAAGGTGACATGTAGTCTTGTCATTGGTTATATGACTGATGACATCATGTCATAAGTTGCATTTCTTCTGGTTGAGGTTAGGGTTGGCTTCGTATCAGATGTGGAGAGCCAGTTGGGAACTAAGAGAGTTCATGATCAAACCAAATCTAACAAGAACTTTTTTTAAAGGTGAAGCCTGTCCCTAACTCAACGCAGTTATACCAACCTTACAACCGAACAAATCGAGTCGTTCTATTACAGATTAGTTCTAGCTAACCTTTTAAGATTTCTAAGCTCTAATTGATCCCATCTGTTGTCTGAGAAGGAGCAGGTGGCTTTTAACAAGAAAAACGAGACGATTGGCCAGCTAGGTATCATATCCAAAGCAAAGCGGGTTCGAATGGTTCCAAGCAATGCGGAGAAATTTCCTCTGCAATCAAAATGTGGTCCATCAATGTATATAACTTCATCACGCAATTTTCTGAAGACCTTTTATTTCTCTCAAGACTGATCCGTTTTAAAATATACTGAAAGATAGGCAAAGCCCAAGAAAACCAAACCCTGAAATCGAAACGTTAATTGAGAGGCAACTAAAACGGGCAAGAAGATAAACTAAGAAAACGTTTACGATGGAAAGCAAGTTTCCGTTCATAAATGATCAAAAAAGCATTTGAAGAGTTGCGAGAAACGAGCCACGTACGTGCACTGTAAATTCAGAAGTTCTGTTTCAGCCACTCAGATGGGCCGTTTCAGTGATTAAAATACAGTATCATTTTTCGGACTAGCTTGACTCTCCAATCAAGGCCATAACAGCCGTATTCACAGGGGCTGGGCTGGCAACAAAGGGCCAAATTCGCTCGCACTGTGGGTTCCATCAGCTCCAGGGGTCTCAGAGCTAATTTGGCATTTTGGGGCTGAAACAGCTCTTTTGAATTTACAGTGTAACTGTACCAGGTGGTGAGATCGTAGGGAGCAACAGAAAGTGGCGCGCGAGTTTGAAGTGTTCATTTTTTGTAGAGTGTCAGGGAGCAGTGATCGTTTACAGCATGTATCTCCCACTAGCAGCTTACGTTTCCTTAGTTTTGGGTCAAACACCATCCGTAATTCCGGAAAACCTGGTTTACAATGTCATTTCTTCAAACAGATCAAGAGCAGATCGAGATAGTAGATGAGCTGCTGCAACTGATTCCAGGAGCAAAACCCTCTTGGACTTAAGAAAAAAGGAAAGGAAAAGGAATAACGCCCAGCCATAGGGCATGCAGGACACCCCAAAATGAAGAAGAGTACATCGTAAGTGTTTAAGGGTTTTACGCCCCATTGGAGCAAAACTTCGTTACGGAGACCTAGTCTTGAATGCATGCAAAGTATCCCATCTTGGTCCAATTTTCTATCCGGCAGAAGCAACATTTCTAAAAGTTACGGCAAACGTTACTGACTGCTCACAAAAAATTCTTTCAGTCGGGTTGTGAAAACCTGACTCTTCGAAAATTATCGCAATTTTCATTTGCTGGGCTCACTGAGGATATGTCATGATTTAGTGGACAATAGGTCAGTTAAAACGAAGTCACTTTATTTGCTATATACTAGTTACATTTTGAGGAGTTTCTCATCCCTTTCAACATGATATATTCGTTATCGTTATGTGACCAGACAGATCAGTGCTCTTCTTCAGGGAAAGACAACCAGCTCGTAAAGTGGATGGATATGTTGGTTGGTTATTGAGGCTGAAAGAAAAAAAAACACGGATTCGTTTAATCATTTAACCACAGCCATATTTCAATGTCTAATAACAATGCCAGTGCCAAACTGCCAATACTTATAGAACTAAAACGATTTTCAGAATGGTAACCGGGTTTTACAATATGACAGGAGATTGTCTTATGAATTATTATAGCCCTTTTGTTTTAGTTTTCTCCCATAAATACACTGTAAGTCAAAAAGATTTATTTCAGCTCCAAAATGCCAAATTAGCCCTGTGGTACGACCCCTGAGGAGCTATGTCAGTCACAGCCGGACCTTTGGTGCCTGCCCAGTCCCAATAAAAAAAAAACGGTTAGGGTTATCGAGAGTTCGAGTTACCGAAGGGAAATTATAAAGAAAGTGGCCTGAAGGGGAAAATCATTCACTTCGAGTTAGCGGGAGGTTTGAGTTACTGAGGGTTCGAGTCACCGGGAGTCAAATGTATTTTACTCACCGAAACGCGGCCCCATTTTGGGGCTAAAACAGAACTTTTGAATCAGCACGGTGTATAAAAACGCGAAGGGAGACTTTTATACTTCACAATCTTCGTCATACGTAACGGGCATCAGACAATTACCAATAACAAGTCAAAAAGTCAAAAACGAAAAACTTAATCTCTTGACTGAGCTGGTAAGTGCCTATTTCTTCTTTATCAAATCTATTGAGCTCTTCACTAATAATGAACTGCCACAGACATGTGAAGCGAAATTCGCTTCGAAGCCCTCAGATACCCTGGGGTTGACTGATGATTTTGTCCTGCGGTTGTCCGGTGGCTCCCTTCTAGCAGAGGCCCCTTTTCCTAGCGAATACAAAGGAAAAGGGGCCTCTGCTAGCAGGGAAGTCCGGGGGAGGGGGGGTTAGCATTTCTGGAAACGACTGACGCAATATGCTTATTGAACGATAGTCCGGGTTCAAGCTCTGGCCGGGAACTTGTTAACTTTTTTTCTTTGTGTGTGGCTAATATTTTTTTATCATTAATTATCTGGTGATTTTATGATATTCTACATCAATTCAATTTAAACTCTGTTTTGCCATTGAAACACCCTCGATCCCAGGGCTTTTCTTTTACTCTCAGTGAGAGGAAGACACCAGTACACCCTAGTGGAATTTTACAGTTACAACTGTTTCGCTTACCACCAGCAGTCCTTCTATTTTACTCAATACTTGCTTCGCCATATCTTGAATACCTGAAACAAGAGAGTACGTTTTAAGTTAGTATCAAAGATACTAGCTTTCAGAGTTACAAAGAATACAAATGCAGGACTGTCTGATTTAAAAATACTATTTACGAGGCTGAAAAGGTCAAAAAAAAGGAAAACGTTTGGTTTTCTCCTTTTTTAATACCCTTTTAGTCTTGAAAATAGTATTTTTAAATCGTAAGCGAATATTATGGATACCGTCTGATTTATTTACACTTCAGAAAATAATTATTTATGTGAAAGTAGTGGACCTTGCATGTCAAATGACCAGGCGTTACGTCAAGCCTCCAGCCTCAAACGAAACCCCCGGATATAATATTTATATTAACTTTATTGTAATTTTTGTTTATCGTTAGCCACTTGGAAATTACAATTGGCTGATGTTTACCACTGCATGTTCTTAATTGAACAGAATGTTGAGTTTCTGTTGAAGTTACATTTGAAGTATTACTTACAACACTTAAACAACATTCATGTTAAATAAGAAGTGACTATGTTTGTGACTCTGGAAGATCTTTAATATATGATAATACCACCTGAATGACGACTGACTGGTCTTCAACAAATAACACTGCAACTTCCAAAATTCAGCTTGTAGTGTTCTGGTTGCTCAAATGGCCTTTTCCTGCAAGTTGTATGTAGATTTTACAAGGACTTTCATGCCCCTTGGCTTAAAGAAGGCTTTGGACGTTTGCAGTATTTCAATCTACAAGGCTTAAAATTTGACGACCCACCCCTTCCTGACCCACCCCCTTTGTGCTCCAGCCCACCCTCCTATACTTATTGACCGGTCCCTTAACTGTTGTTTAATGCTAGAACGAGCATTGTTGAGATGTTGCTGAGTTAACACTTCATGATCGGAGTGCATTCGTATTGTTTCGTCACTATTTAGGCGGCGCACGTGAGGTAACGCACGTCACACCAACTCGTAAAATGGACTTTTTTTCGTTTTCGTTGTCGTCGTGTCCGTCAGTTACTTAGTCTTCTTGAGTTCGCGCGGCCTTTTGAACAATGGGTTTGATGTCAATGACGTAAACACAGAGATTTTATCAGGTTGGAAATCCAATCTATCAAATACCCGACATACTAGTGAATAGACAATGATGATCTTTAGTAAAGATCTTTTTAAGTTGAATTTAATTTTCCATGTAAGATCGCAGAAAACTTCAGGGTAGTATTGACAAAATACATTAGAATCGCTGTAGACATGTTTATAAAACGTGTTTTTAAAGGGAATACGGTGACAGATCTTGTCGGACGTCCATAATATAATATGTTTACATACATTTAATTCCTTACATACCGGAAGTGCAAATTGTCCATAACAGGTCAAGGGAAACCACGAACTACTAAAGTTCATTACATACAGGAACTGCCAATTGTGCAAAGCAGGTCAGCGAAGGCCAATGTTAAAAGTCTGTTTTACTTTTCTGTTTGAAGTAGTGCTTGTTAGGGAAAAATGAACGGTAGAAAGAATCTAATTCCTTTTTTTGGGTTTTGCGGTGTATCCAATTTAGGTAAAGGTAAGCGTTGAAATGTTTATTTCGCTGTTTTTCAGGACATTTCGTTGATAAGGGGCAGCGTTTACAAAGCTTAGTGATTACTTGGGATTACTGCTGTTTTTATGACGCAAACGGATAGATTTTATCAGGTTTGAAATACTGGACATACTAGTGAATAAATAATAACATGACCTTTTCTGAAGATCTTTTACATGTAAGTTGAATTTAATTTTCCATCTAAGATCGCAGAAAACTTCAGGGTAGTATTGACAAAATACATTAGAATCGCTACAGACGTGTTTATAAAACGTGCTTTCAAAGGGAAT
>Ga0126336_10001448_pt1 | contig 12373 bp, 8 predicted proteins | sample SidCmetagenome_FD_92530 | JGI IMG/M metagenome (GOLD analysis project Ga0126336, IMG submission 92530) | Coral microbial communities from El Islote,Puerto Morelos, Mexico - Siderastrea C C metagenome | ecosystem: Host-associated > Invertebrates > Cnidaria > Coral | place: El Islote,Puerto... | reverse complement strand
ATTTGTTAATCTTTTGTTAATATTCAGCGGTATGTTCTTTAGTAATGCGGGGGGATGGTTACTCTGTCGGTGGACGTACAGCAATTTATTGTTAGGTTTCATGTAAGGTTTGTAGCTGCCACTCGCGAGGTCGAAGGTCACGTCTAAAAAGTCACGTCTAAAAAGTCAACGATCTTATATATATATATATATATTACATCAGAATAAATTTCTTTTACCGAAAAAGCTACGATAACGCAGAGTACCTAAAAAGCTATGGGAAACAATGCAATAAAACCATTGGGGAGGATTGTTTTCCCCTGGGATTTCTTAATGTTAACGCGTGAACCAAATTTCTGTGCCAGCCCCGTGTCACTTGTTCCACGAGCTAAAAAAGGGAACATGGCCTGGCGTTTCTAACTTCCAGTTGGCATTCAACCTTTAAAGTGTGAATAACTGAAAAAGGACATGAAAAAAGAAAGAAAAAATTAAAAAAAAAAGAAAATTGAAAATGAAAGAAATAAAAAAACAAAAAATACACAAACATTGAAGAACAAGAAAAAAGACAAGAAAAAAAAAGACAAGAAAAGAAAAGGAACTTGGCCTGGTTCTCACTTTCAGTCGTCAATCAACATATAAAGCGTAAGAAGCTGACAAACTACACGTGTATTTGCTACGAACAACACTGAGGCAATCTGTTTTGTTCTCGGAAGACTTCTTTTAAGGCATTAGAAACATGTATCCTAGTGTAGTCGGTGCTGATGATATTTTAGTTTTTAGAGGATTTTGAAGTAAATTTGCTACAAAGGGACCTTGAGTCACAACGTGCCAGACGTGCTTTCCCTTTTAGGTTTACAACAGGAAACCCATGCGCTCTGTAGTTAGATAAAAATCATTTATGGGAAAGACAATGTGCTTTGGTGTCATCTTGAGTCGATTTGGTAGGGAATTGCTTCAGCACGGGAATTCGGGATAGCCAATGATAAAGGAATTGGTGAGCGCTCCTGCTCAGTACGATTACACCATTATCTCCGTAAATAATGCTATTCAATGAGTGCATAAAGAGGGACGGACGGATGGATGGATGGATGGATGGATGGATGGATGAAATGGATAATAGAGAGCCTCTTATCTTTAAACCTTACATGTAATGCGGTGTGTGAGGGCGCGGTGGTGTAGTGGACGCGTTGGACGTCAGATCTGAAGTTCGGTGCTTCGACGTCCAGTCCCTGCCACCGTCTTGTTTCCTTAGACGAGAAACTTTACCCCACATTGGTTCTCTCCACCCAGGTGTATAAATGGGTACCGGCGACATACTGCTGGGGGTAACCCTGCAATGGACAAGCATCCCATCCAGGAGGAGTAGCAATACTCTCAGTTGCTTCATGCTACAGAAACCAGGATAAGCGCCGGCCGTGTGGGCCTTTTTGGCTTGTGTGCGACTTTACCTTACCAACTTCTAAGTATCTTTAACTCCGTTTTATCCTTAAACTATAGCTCATCTCTATAACGTATCTCTAACCACTCTGGGGTGTCGCCCATTTTTAAAGGTCTTATCGAACGTAAATCAAGTAAAAACGTAGTAAATGTGTACGGCAACTTACCTGCATCATAAAAATACAATTCCATTTTCATACATTTAGTTCCTTGGCCAACTTCAAGGCGAACTTTGATGGCTTCAAAGGGAGGAAAGAACGCCTCTTTCACTATCTCCCCTTGGGACAACTGCTTGAAAAGAACCACCTGAAGGAATGGTCCATAAAGAAGGTGAAATATAAGGCTAATCCTACAGTTAAAGGGAAATTTTTGGAACACATTTTGCCCCTTTATGCTGTGGACTGCTGTATCCTACTCATATATAGCCTGAGAAAACAGCCGACGTTTCACGAGGTTGCCACCTGAGCCCTCGCGAAACGACGTCTGAGTAACGAGCGCAGATATTCCATACTGATGACGTTTATTACCCAGATCTTGGTAGTGTTTATGATTGGTTGAAAGGAAATTCCAATCAATCAGAAGCACTACCAAGATCTGGGTAGTGAACGTCATCAGTATGGAATTTCTGCGCTCGTTACTCAGACGTCGTTTTGCGAGGGCTCCAGTGGCGACCTCGTGAAACGTCGGCTGTTTTCTCAGGCTAGCCATGCTCATTAAAACTTTGGAAAAATTAATGAAATATCTAAATAATTAAAACTCACGCTTGTTAAAACTCACGCTTGTTCAAATCCCATCTGCAACTCAGATTTTTTTTCTGAGTTTCCTCTCTCCACACATCATTCCATTTTCATTTATTTACTCTGAGAGTATTCTACGTGACTGTGTGATGCAGTTATTGTGTGTGTTCATTGGCACAATGTGACTTGCGCGCTGCAGTCGTTGTGTCAGCCCACAATTGACCATTGCTCACCACTAGAGTTCTCGTAGCTCAGTGGTTAGAGCATCCGAAGAAGAAGTACAGAAGTACAGAATAAGAAGAATAAGAAGTACAGAAGGCTGACATTTCAGAATATTTCAGCAAAACAAACGGTTAACAATACACAATATACCGTTTTAAAAATGTCGACCGATATACCACCGACAGTCGACCGATATGCCGCCGACAGTTTATCGTAACGTAACCGTCGAAGTGTCGGTCGAGTGTAGACCGACATGCCGACCAAGTATCGACCGATAGTGGAGCGTGACGGTCTATCAGCTTAAAGAACATGTCGCCCAACACCCGACCAATGGTCGGTCGATATCTCGCCCGAATGTCGGTCGATATCTCGCCCGAGTATCGGCCGAGATATCGGCCGAGTGTCGTCCGAAAGTGTCGGTCGATACTCGACCGACAGGTGTCTAAAGTTAAGATGTACCTTAGAGATGACCCTTAAAACGCGTCGCGTTGAAAATTCCTGTCGTCCCTCACTTTCAATGCTATTTGGGAAGATAGTGTCCCTTTTTTTAACACTACTAAAACGGAATTGTTTTGGGTCGTTGTACTTTTGTGCCTCACTATAGCTAACAAACAAACAAAGCAAATAAAAAAACACTACCTTTGGAAACGAGTTTGCACCAACAGATTTGCTATAAGTCATCCAGTTTGCTCCATCCTGAGTTTTTTCGTACTTCACTGTTATGGCCTTCACGTCGCTATCATTTACGCCCTGCAGAGCAATGTGCGTCAACGTGTACTGTTTACCCAAGAAAATCTGAAGCCACGAATTGGCGTCTGTTGGACTTGAACACCAGGACCCAGGTGCTCTCGCTTCATTCAGCCGCGCGTACTTGGCCAAATGAGAGTCAAGCATTGACGAGCTTGATATATCTCCATCCTCTATTATGCGGTTTTCTAATCCTACTGGTTTTGATGGCACTGAAGAAAAAAAATTAAAATCAATTAACCTTTCACTCTCAGAGTCAGATATGGAGACATTATAACGTTTGAGTCTGTGGATGAAATCCTATGGTGTGACCATTAAAATGAAACCTCTTTAGCGGTACTTTCACATGGTACTATTCATATTTAGTATTTTACAAAATTAAATTTGGGATTTGTCTTGAATTATCATTTTGGGCACTCTTGGGAGTGTCATAGGTTCATTTGCGTCTACGTCTGACGTCACACCGAACATTACGAGTTAACATTACGAGTCAACAACTGACCGATCAAAGAAAAGTAGAGCACGTGTAATTTTGTGCGGTACACAGTGGCTCTAACTTTTGAGCCTGTCAAGATGAAGCCGTAAGGAGTGATCATAAAATGAAGGCTATTGAGCAACACTTTCCTATAGAGCTTTCTGTTTTTGTTTAGTTTTAGTAGTCTATCATCATCATCATCATCATCATCATCATCATCATCATCATCATCATCATTATTATTATTATTTTCAATGTTTTAAGAATTAGAATTTCAGTTTTTTTCTGAGGTTTTAGGTTGGACACTGTTTTGGGTGCCAAACGTTTCAGTGGAAATTTCTGCTTAACTGGTGTTTTAGTGGTTATGTACCCGTCATAGAACTAGGTATTTTAGCGGCATAGCCTGGCTGCTAAAATACCTGCCAACAAGACTTTACCGTAACTGTTCAACATCATCAGTGTAATTTGAGACACGTTATGCTAAATAAGCGTCCAAAACGGCAATACAAACGTTTCTACTGGTCATTTGCTTCAGTAGACGTCAAAACCTAGTATGGCAGTTTATGCAAGGTCAAGGCCAGAAATGCTAAAAAAAAGAGGTTTGTCAGGTTTCATAACAATTATTGCCTTGTTTTTAATGTTTGCTTACCATGATAATAAAACACTTCCACTTTATCTGGGTAAAACTGTTGAGATCCCGCAAAATAGTTCCGAGCTTCGGAAACAGAAATATTCGTAATATCGAAGGAGGCTCCTAGACCGCTGTAGCCCTTCAGTCGCCCGGTTTCGTCCTGATAAAGCTCAAGATCACGCTGACCGAAGCTAGGACCAAGTAGTGGATCTGTTCTTGCAGAGGTATTGTTCTGTTGGATTGGAAAAAAGCGCGGCGACTCGTTTGACGGGTTTGACAGACTGAACAGGAATCCTTCGTGTTGGTTTCCGATGTCTGCTGCTGGACCTGAATAGAGAAGAAAGGAATTTCTTTTACTGTTTGATCTTGAATTCTAATTTGGCACACTTGGCCAAAAAATAGAAGAACACCTCGCTCCAAGGTCTCCGTACTTCAGTTTTTAGGACTTGGGCGATTGTTTTTGAAATTCGTTTAGGTTTGCGTTCCCGTTGTCTCAAACGTTCCTGTTTGCCAATTTGAAGGATTGTAGACTGAGGGCGATTTGGAATAATTAATATATGGGCGGGCTACAACGGTACGGAGATTTGTCTGGTCTGTTCAATCATGTATGGTTCAGTAGGGATTTCATTGTTTGGGCTCTGTTAGTTGTTTTTCCTTGTTTGTTTATTCTTTTTCTTTTGTTTTCAATTAGTGGTGTGCAAACATCGTGCGAAATATATTGTTTTTATAGGAAAAAACGAGAATCTGATGCCAAATAATATCGTTATACCGTAAATTTACTTAATATCGCAAGTCCCAGACCTGACGTGACGTTTAACTGACGTTTAATCTGACCTGATCAGTTTCCCGATTTCGACTTAGTTTGCATCAATAAGGCAGAAATATCCTTAAATACCACAGAATTCCAAAAGCAATGGCCCCCGTTACTAACGGATTAGAACTGTAGGCCAAAAGGGCCGTTACTTTCGGGTAGCTGTTACTTTGGGATGGTTGAAAAACGATTGTACCGTAATTCAGCGGTCGTTTTTCACAACTGAAGAGTAAGCGAGAAATGAAAAGGTCATTCAGGTTAAATGTCTAGTTTATGAAGAACAAATGTGGTTTCATGACAACAATGAATAATTAGGTAGTAACTGAATGAATAAAACGATTTTTAATTACATAGACACCGTTGGCTTACCCATCAATAGCTACAAGCTTTTGGTCGTTTTCAAGGTGAACAAGAAAACATGAGGCAAATTTTTGCTTTCCAGTTACATTTATACATAAGCACTGTCATTTCCGGGTTTCATGGTAGTTTGGTAGTGGAGACAACAGTTTTTTTTTTCCAATGGGTGCTAGTTATCAGGAGATTCTATGCAATGTTTGTAAAAGTACAAGTACCAAAATTATGATTGTTCGTAGTATTCCCTGAAAATACTTTTTAATTCACTCCTGAAAATATTGTTAATTCAGGACTGACTCGTCCCCAGTCGTCTTCATGTTGCGCGACGCGCGCGGCACGGAAGCGCGAGCTTTGATGCACCCCTTGCTATCACACCTCGCGCTCCCGTGCCGCGCGCGTCGCGCAACATGAAGACGACTGGGGACGAGTCAGCATTCAGGACAGTTCACTGCTAAGAACCTACCGCACTACTTGAAGAAACGTCACATTAAATACAGTAGATTTTTTGTTTGAACTGTCACTTTTTGGGAGGGACCGCTACTTTCGGGGAAGGGGGAAGGGTCGTTACTTTCGGGATTTAATAGAAAAGCAAAAAAAAAAAGTTACCTTCGGGAAGCCGTTACTTTCGGAGGGGCTGTTACTTTCGGAATTCTACGGTACATCTATTAAAAAAACGCTAAAAAATGACAGGAAAGGTTACTGCCTGTTACTTACCTCCCCAGCTCTGCTCTACAAATCCTCCAAAGATGTACTCTCCAACTTGTATTATGGTCAAAGAAGGACCTTTGGTGTCACAATTGGTGTGGAATTCTTCAAGACTCCAGGATGTCTGGTCAGCTGCGTAGCAACGCTTCCACATTGCATTGTCCCGGATGAAAGGACGAAAAGCGTTGCGTAGCAGTTCGAGGTTTTCAAAATCATCCTGGAGTATGTCTGAGGTCATGGCTGTACAGTTACACACAAAAAAAACACAATCCATTTACCTTTATTCGCAAGTAGTCACATGTAATCTCAGATTAAGTCCTTTCTTCGGCAAGAGAGTGTAATAGTCAGTCTTGAAAACGCTATTCGAATTCTGATCAGATTTGACAGATATTTTTGACATACATTTTGCTAAGTAGTGTTGTATCACAGTTCGGGAAAAAGTCCACAGTTGAAGATGCCGAAGACAAGTTTTATGCTACAAATGATTTTGGTCGCACGTTCACTACGACGGCATTTGAGCAAAACGTAATGGCAAACACCGAAAATCTCCGAATTTAATGCATTTTATTTTTAAGTCATATTCTTCGAACAATAATCTTTTGAAAAGTGAGTTTGAATGAATGCGGGTGATAGAGTTATTTGCAATTAAAAGATGTAGTCTCATTCATTAGTAAAATGTTCAAAATTCGCGATCATCGACAGTCCCTCAGAGTATCAGTTCAAGATCCCTCGTATCTTTGTCACCTACTTTTCACTTCTGCTTTTCTCAAATCGAACGAAATTAAAAACAGCAATCTATATCTTCCTCTTGGTGTCCTAAGAAGATTTTGACTGTACGACAAAAGGCACAGTTTGGTGTCAAAAAATCCCCATGACGTAGCCCCAATAGTGACAAGTATCTAATTTCTCCTTACAGTGTTACTACTACTACTTGATCAAACATACAGGTCATGAGAATAAAGGCACTGATAACCAATGATCAAATGTCCTGATTTTTTAATCAAATTTCCCCAACTAGTAACACAAGAAATATAAGGAGAATAGTGAAGAGAATATGGATGTTAATATTGGGGCTTAAAAGGTTCAGCTGAACATTTCCTCGACTATTTCTAATTAGAAGACCTCATTCAGACCCTCCAATAAGGCACCCCATAAGCTATGACTTCATTTATCTTTTATTTACCAGTCTGTTTCATCGAGAAAGAAATGGTAAATCCCTTTTCCGTGCTAAAATCAGAGCTCGTGAACTCTGAAAAAAAGTGTCCTTGGTCTTCGATCACAGCAGAGGGCCGGTCAGCAGATATTCGTGCCCCCGTAATGTTGGCTTTGTGATTTTCGTTCACATCAAAGCTCTCTGTTGTGGAAGATTGGTCAAAGGTCCAGCGATGCAATTCTGCAACAAAGAAAGAGAACCGTTAAAGCTTAATTACGCGCTATCGAGTTGGGAGGCTTGAGCTCAACGGGTGACGTCACATTTGTTTAAGCGCCGAGGACGACTGGGAATGAGGGTGCTTCGTAACTTAAGTCTCAGGTTGCAACCGATTTCAGTGGTATGTGCAGAGCCGAGGTTTTTTTTTAAACACAATTCGTCGGCCATGATTCACCAGTCATGATTCACCCATGATCACTGCGTAACCTGTAAAGGAAATTTGCAGATCCTCAAGTTCTTTATGGTCTGGGCTCAGGAAGTTAACATTTCACGCACGAATGTACTTAGGTGTTTTGTGACTATAGGCCAATCAAGATTCGAATGAAACGAATCTACAGAAGAAAAGAGGAAGATTTGTCAATTTCCTTTACCGCTTTGATATCATGGGCAAGTCATGAGGGGCGAATCAAGTTTCGAAAATCCGCGCACTGCAGCGAAACTGGCTGCAAATTACAGAGCGACCTGTAATATAGACGTATAAACCAGTGGCTGATTACTTTTAACCGCGGCGAGGCCTCGGCAGACGAGGCCCCGTCGGCTAAAAGGGGCCAGAGACACTTAGGATGAAAACTTAGGATGCAAGAAAAGTGTGATCCTCCCTTCGCCTCCCCCCAACCAATTCACTTCGCCACTACCCGGGTAGGCTTGAGTCAATTTCGTACCTTTTGGGGATATTGAAGAATGCAGTGAATACTGCACATCTCCATAAGTCATCGCTGCGAAAAAACTCCAATGTAGAACGTTCCCCATCTCAGCTTCAACGAAATTCGCCAAACGTTGAATAAAAGCCTCAGAAAGAACCCTGTCCCACATATTCATGTACGTTATTTGGCCTTCATACTGGTTATTTTGTTTCGCACTGCGTCCGATCAAAATCGATCCGCCACCACTGAAACTCGCCCCTTCTCCCTTTCCAGAAGACTCTGAGCGGGAGCTATCTTTATAGAAAGCGACCATCCCCCCAGTTTGTGTCCACGTGCAACATATGTGATGCCATTTGTCATCAGGTGAATGAGAAAACCCTGCTTTGGACTTTTCGATGCTGAAAGAAAAAACAACAAGAACAAAATGATTACACAGTGTATTCAGGGGCACCCAACGGTTCGTTTCGGCGGCCGGAATATCTGTTCGGCAGGCCTAATTTGCCTAAGATATTCTGATTTAATTGTCAGAAACACTATAGATTTCTTTACCGAAACATCACCTCAGACTTTCGTAACAAGGGGACTGATTAATTCCTATTATTTTCGGAGGGAAAAAAGAGTGTAAAATAAGGTCAGTTAGCATTTTTGGACAGCCATTAACAGATCGGAAATTGGACAGATAGGATTCCGTTTCCCAAAATGTTCTGCGACCTAAATTTTCAGCTAAAACACTGAACAGATCAACTTGTATAAGCTTACAAGAAAAAGTTTGAAACAATCTGAGAAAGCAAAAAATGTCACTTTAATCACCAAAAAAAATTCACGTTGATCGTGTGCCCTGTATATTATCTTTTCAACTATTTTCATTTCTGTAGAACAGAGAAACTAACAGCACCTAAAGAGCGTACTTGAACAAAATATTACCAGACTAAGTTAGAATTCATTCGTTCGTTCCTTCCTTCGTTCATCGATCAATCGATCGATCGATGATTGATTTAGTGATTGGTGCTTGTCATGGCATTCTTAATATTGTTTAGAAACTTTAGGGGTATTAAGGTAATTACAGCTGAAATAATAAAACGACAGCAAAGAAACCACAGCCGTACCTTGTCCAAAGGGTCAGTCTAAATTTTTCGTTCTCATATCTGAGAGTGAAGTTGCCATCGTTTGTGGAGTATCGAAACAGTACCATAGGATCATCAGGCACAGGGTTTCCTAATCGAAGCCAGAGACACAACGAAAATTCGGTGAACTCAGTTAAGATGTTGGGCCAGTTAAGATAATTACCACTGGAACCAGATGGGAACTTCAAATTGTAGTCCCCTGAAAAACCTGTAAAAGATGACACAGAAATCACTGATCATTCCCTTACCTAACCAGTCTAGTTTTTATGCGCTGGTTTATTTTAGTACACCAGAGACCAGTACACGTCATCACAACGGCCAAATACCACACTACTCGACATTTTAAATTCACAGAACTCTCCGTAGCTTAGGGTAATTCAGGGTTGACTCAGTGGTGAGAATGCTCCCTTAACTCACATATCATCATGTTCAGGGTTCCGATCCCGCACTCGGCATAGCTCATGTCATGCGTTCAGGTAGGCGAACAAAAAGCGAATGGAAAATCACAGCAGGCTGGGCATTAATAGTCTTCTTTCATCTCCTCGTCTTCGGCATCGTTTTACTTCGCCAGTTCCCTCCATTAGCTGTCTATTAGCCGTCTAATAGACGTCTTCTTTTTTCTTTGCTTCAGCCTAGCGTGAAGCAAAGGAAATAGGAGACATCTGCACCAGGCTACCCTCAATATAAACTTGAGGAATAAGATAAAGTCGTCATTATTATAAGGTGACTTTGTTGCTCAGGGTGTCGCTTTCCGCCAAGCTTCATTTATCGGGTAGATAATTTTATTTTATGTCAGATTCTCCATTTTTCCTTCCAGAAACCAACATTTTAAAATTGCAATTCGATTTGGCTGTAAAGGATCTACGTGAAAATCAAGTGCGGGAATGTAGCTTAACTCTTTCAATACAGTGAATCAGTCTATTTAGTGGCCTTTATTTGAATAATCACAATTCAAGTACAAAAACCTTGTACAGCACAAAAATAATTCGAAGCTCGGACTCAAAAATAAGAATCGCATAAAGCGACTGTTTGCTTAAACTAGCCACTAGTTCATAAAATCAGTTTACGGGGGGAATACTAACGGCCTAACAAACAAACATTCACAAACATAGGCCCGCAATGCGTGCAGAACCGACGAAGTGTTGGTTCGTCTCGTGAAGAAAAGCAAGCGAGGAGTGCGTGACTGCACGTTCTATAACATTCAAGCGTCTGTAACAGCAAGTTAGAGCAAAAGTGCGTAACTGTACGTCCCATGAAAAGAACAAGCAGTCCTCAGGGCTGTATAACCGTGCCATCTGGCTCCCGTGCTGGTGTGGCAGTTGTAAACAAAGTCTTCTCTTAGACTTACAGAATTACAGCAACCAACGCTGAAATTTGACCAACTGAAAAGGCGTCCAATGCCCTGGAAAGGAGGTCAACTGACTTATTCACCCTCTCCTTACCAAACATAGCTCTGCAGACTACGCTCATAACCTCAATCTTCACTCAAGATCATTTTTTGCTGTCTTTTGATCGGTCTTCCTCAAAACCATGAACAAAAAAGCCGTCACAACTCTCAAAACAGGGCGATAAAATGGGCGATAAATCTCCCAATAAAGTAACCACATCTTTACGATTGATCAGCATGGGTACCGTCACAGCCCAAAAGAATTTAACTCCTCCCCATGCCTGGGAACTACACTTTGAAGGGCTCCTTTAAGCCAACTCGTGAATGCAAATACGAAATAAATCATTGCTATGCTATATTGCACAGGTTACAAGAAAACGCATTATTGGCATTTATCGGTCGTTTTGACCCACTCCACCCTCGATAAGTATTTTTACTTGGCTCAACGTGCTAACCGGCGTAACGGAAATTGTGACAATATTTTGCCTTTTCCGTTACCGAATGACGTAACGTTTAAAATCTAATGACTCAGCTCATCTGTCTTATCGCTTTTAATATTTGTTGAATTAAACTAACATTTAAATGTCGATATAAATTTGTCCACAACTGAACATGCTTTTACCGAGAGTTGTGAGCGATGCATTTATATACTGTTGTGAATATGGCACTATAAAAACATGATTATCGATAAAGACAAACACATCTTCAGAATCTGGAGAAATTAGTAAAAAGCGAAGTTGCCGCTTTATCTCAAACACGTTAAAGCATGTCTTATGACGTCATCGTTAATACGGTTTGCTCTTCCGGATGTTGTCTCGAACTCTAAAATCGAGCAAATCGGTTCAAAATCATAAGTAAAGCAGAAAAATTAAAAAGGCTAACTGGTATATCCTTCTGTGCCGCTTATACTATCCAACTGAAGAAGATCCAGCCTCGTGTAGTAATTCATTTCCCACCGGCGAATAACCTTTCTTAACGTTGGCAGCCAGATACTTTCCAAGTATTAAACATAACCACAACAACATACACCAGAATTTTCCTTTCATAACCTTTACTGAGAAAGATATAAGACAAAAAAGACAAAATATAAAATTTACTCTAAATGATTCAATAAAAGTTAAGATGAAATGTTTACTGAGTCTTGTGTCATACGTTTTTGCTGTCCCGAGCCGTTTAAGGCGTCATTTGGTCGATAAATGACCTCGCAAAATAACGCCTTAAACGGCTCGGGACAGCAAAAAAATATGACACAAGACTCAGTCACATTTCATCTTAACTTTTATTGAATCATTTAGAGTAAATTTTATATTTTTGTAGTAAATCGAAGCCGACGTAATGTTTCTCTATATTTCTTCTATACGCGCCATTGATTTCAACATCGTCTTATGTCAACAATTATAAACCACAAACACATAGGGTGGTCTGCCTGTGGTATTTCACAGATATTTCAGTATTTCCTTTCGTGACAGGCAACTAACACCGCTCGGCGGACGTGTACGTCTATAGATACGATACTTTTTCTTGTGGACACTTGTTCTATCGTGCGTGCGTGTGTACTTATCGATGTCTGTGTACAACTTCTTCTCTATATGTTTTGAGCTCAGCAGAAAATTATACCACAACACAGTCGAAACAAATCTTCCACCAAACCTCTTGACCTGTGAATTCAAAATGGTGACTCGTCCGCTCTT
>Ga0126336_10001447_pt1 | contig 12375 bp, 7 predicted proteins | sample SidCmetagenome_FD_92530 | JGI IMG/M metagenome (GOLD analysis project Ga0126336, IMG submission 92530) | Coral microbial communities from El Islote,Puerto Morelos, Mexico - Siderastrea C C metagenome | ecosystem: Host-associated > Invertebrates > Cnidaria > Coral | place: El Islote,Puerto... | reverse complement strand
TAAACAATTAGATATTTTATATTTTTAGAAATTGTATTTAGCAGGGCCCCTCTGGAGACCAGCCACTGTGCTGAATGGGCCACCCTGTATAAATAAAGTTTTACCTACCTACCTACCTACCTTCTCTGCTTATATTAGCAAGTCACACGCCGAAAAGGAAAAGATCAATACAAAAGTCCACGACCTATCAATGGAGGCAGCTCTACAGCCCGGAAAAGAAAAGAATACCAATACCAAAACACAAGGCAAGAATTGAACTGAATGTGCGTATAAAAACGTGTCAAAGTCAGTTGGTGGGAAACCGGGGGAAGCCGAACGAAAAAGAAAACGTCAACCACAGACCAAACCTTCAACCGAGGGATATACACAGAGAGTTCTGACAACTGCAAAACCGACTCTTAACACAAATAGCTTTAAAGTCAAATGGCTTACAGGCTCGAGAATATACAAGTGTTACGGGTGTCGGCAAAGCATCTGTCCTCAACCCAAGAAAGGCAAAGCAGAAGTAGTTCTTCCACCACCATGGGATTTTGTTCTTGCCCGCCCTGAGCTTAGGCTGATCCCTAATCGCAATGGTGAGTTGAGGATGTCCATCAGGCCAGAACCAGTGCGTTACCATCCAGAATTGTCTTGCATTCGTACCGCCCACGGGAAAAAGTTTTACCCTACCATAGAAGTAACGGAAGATGACAAGGAGGTGATGGATGATATCCATCTTCAGGATTTACGTAGTGAGTTTGGTGAATTTTAAAACGCATTACCAGAAATTGGAGTCATATTGCGTGACGAATACTGCACGTCAATCAAATAGAATTTTAAAAATGGCTCCCTGATGTTACAAAGAAATGTATGGGATCTAAAAAAATCTTATTTTTGGTAGTTTAAATAAATTAATTTCTATGTGCCGACCTCTCATTGATAAATAATATCCAACTACACTACAAAGCGAAGGTTTTTTTACAGTTTCGTTTATTCCTTGAGCCGCAAAATAAAAGCAAAATTACAAAGATTCTCGATCGTAAGTCCTTTGTCGTTTCATCAAAATACCTTCACTTACCTTGATTTCTAAGCTTTGAGCTGGCCGTGTGTTTCATGCTTTCATCGGTGTTGACCACTTTAAAATTATCTTCAGTCTACGATCTTTTTAAATACGTAAAATATAGCCTTCCCCGATAACAGAGGAGGCCGCAAATTAACATCGAAAAAAGGCTTTTTCACGAATAAACTCAACCTTCATCTGGGCTCGCGAATGCCCAGAAGGACGCGAAGAACGATTTATTTCCATTGCTTTCTTCCTACAAAAAGCTGCCATATTTACTTCAGCTTAGCAGCCTAGCATTTCCACGCTTTCTACCGCTGTTTCAAAAATCTGTAGTCTCCTAATTAAGGATGTAAAGGACTTGCAGAAACCATCAAGGAGCCTATCGGCTTCTTGTAAGTCTGCTTCGGATATTGATTCCTGTAATAAAAGAAATGTGGCGTGGACGAACAGTGTGTAGTGGGAGAAATAGTTGTCAGGTAGAAGTCCATATAAAGTAGGAAGTCCATAAAACAGAAGAAATGAACGTAATTCGCTGGCTTTCCAGTATGTTAAGTGTTCTGAAATAGATCGCGGGAGTCGCTTTATTTCGGAGGTTGGTAAAATCTGACGTAGCCGGTCATGAATTTCCTCTACTTTAGAGAATACACTGAAATGACTGTTTGAATAAGTGGAGCTAAACCACAGCGTTAAAAGTAGTTTTTGAACACCAAGAAGAACGCCATGCATATAATCAATCGCCATACCTCTTACTAAATCAAAGTGTTCGAGTAGCGAAAGCCAAGATGGTCCTTTAACACCATTTACAAAAAAAACGACTAACTCCCTGTTGCTGACGTCTACTTGCTTCCACTGCGTTTTCTTTCACATTTTCCGCGGTTCTAAGCGATCCTTTGGGGTTACCATCTTGATAAAGGAACGCCCTGCTGTGCTCACGAACACCTGTTTTCACAGTTTGGCCGGGCTGCAGACATTTCCAGCAGCCATTCTCTCCGTTGTACTGCATAGCGTTACACAGTAAACATCGTGCAGGGAGATCACACGAACAGGCGAGCAAAATTCCTTTACAGCGAAACTTTCCTCTCGCTGGTGATTCCATGTCAACACCTTTTTCAAAGGCTGCAAACGAATGTGTGTGTGGTGTAAGGAATGTCCACATGGCTGGCTTTTTTTCTCCAAACCAGAGGCCGGCAAAGATCATATTTTCCTTTGCCATACGTTTGCCGTAAGGCAGCTCTTTAATGACTAGGTACAATGGCCATATGGAAACTTTTGATGACTTAAAAACTGGTACACCATCAGTGTTCATAAGGAACGAAACATTATCAGGGCTTGACAAGATTCCTTTTCTACACAGATTCTGGTAGAGTAGCCCATCATATATATCCTCTACGTTGTCGGGATGTTTTTTTTTATGATGAAAACGATGCTGAATGTCACTGTAAAATTTATTACGAGAAAAAATGCGGCGAGTTGATGAACCACTGGTATTTCAATAAAGTAAGCTTTGACATTTCTAGAGGAAAGTTCCTTCATGCATGCAGGGTTTGGGCAAGAGGTCACTTGCTTATTGACATAAGACAAACAATAGGAACAGTAATGATGCAGAATAACAGGGCTGTCCAGCTTCCTGAAGTAAGATTTAAACTTTCGTAGTGTACCTGGTAAAATGTTTCCTGCGGGAAGTATGAGTGAAATGAACTGTAGTAAGTGCGTGATTGCCTCTCCAGTCAGGTCGTATTTGATGGCATAAAGAGTAAGAAGAACCATGACCGCACCTATGCTAACCTTAGCACCAGGGTACAAGGCTTGCTGTCCGTCGGATGATGTCTTACTTTCCATTGGTGGTGTTGAAGACGCTTTTGCGTTGGTCATGGCGATATTTATTGTTTCATCAAGTGTCATTTCATCGGTAACTTCTTCAAAGCCATCTTCCTCTTCTTCCTCTTCTTCCTCTTCTTCCTCAGTCGACTCAGACCAGTCCCGCAAATCACGTTCATCGCTTTCAGCAATGATTGCTTCAGGAACATCATTCCACATGGAATCCAGCTCTCGTTCATCATCGCTACTCTGACTGGTGGACGTCATCGGAAAATGCATATGAAAACTCACGTGGCTGAGGTCGCCTGGTTGAAGACTTTCAGGACTAGTAGAAGAAGTAGCCTCTGTCACTGATGAAAGAAATTCTTCACCAAAATCTGGTTCATCACGAGGTTGAGGTGCTTGTGGCAAACTCAAAGACAAGGGGACGGTAACATCTGTAAATAGAGATTCGCCTTCTTCTCGATTTAACTTGGTCCTTGGTCGTTTTGATTTTCTTGCTCTTCTCGAGTTATCCGACATTTTCCAATTTTTGAAGAAGTTGTAGCGTTTGGCCGATCCACGTACGGATAAACCACGGTTTGGGCTAGCTTGTTCGCACAACAACTTCAACTGCAACTATGAACTATTACTTTATTGGAATTACTCGGTTACATATTTATATGTTACAACTGATATGAAAATATTTAATAGGAACATTACTAAACAGAAAAGCATACGGAAAGGTGTGTGCATAGCTAAGCCTTGAATCATGCTGAGTAATGATGAATAATTGCGAATCATCGTCAAAGCAAAAATAAACGTCAGCGATACGTGCATAAGCAACTTGATACCGAATTTCGCAACACTTTTAGGCCACAGGGTGAACGTGTTAGTCACGACATGCCACGCAATGTCACGTTCGCTACAAAATTGTTGTGAATGGGATGAAGTGATTGTTTGTGATCATATACTTTCTAGGCTTCTGTTTGCAACTGTAGCGTTGGCCGAATCACGTACTGGTATGTTACGCTGAGTTAGCTGCGGTGCCCGTTAAATGCCATCCAAATTTACACTTTTATTTTCAATGCTGCGCCTTTTCTCATGCCTTTTTTTTCGCGCCTTTTTTGGCGAGCTTGTCTGCGGGATCAAAGAGAATGTACAGGGCTTAAAGAAAGGAGGTAAATTATCTTGTTATGAACTTTCACTTGTCCCCTTCTTTAAAAATGTATTAGTCTATCTATTTAGTCTCCGTGTTAACCCGTTCCTCTGCGAAACAATTAATAAATTACTTAATAACCTGGCTATCTGAATTTTTGTTAATACTGAGGTAAAACCTACCTTTTTGACTCTGAATACTCTCATTTCACTCAAAATCAAACCAAATATATATATATTTTATCCGCGCGTTTTGATTTCTCTGTGGCTATTGTTGCCCAGTTAAGGTTCTCTAATAGAATCTAATCACTGATATAATGAAAAACAAAGTTGTTTTATTGTCAGGTTTTAATTCTATTTCCCAAATCGGCCAAAGTCTGTGATTATCACCTAAGGTTAAGTTTGCATGCAAAGTTGTTCGTAACAAGTAAGCGGATTTTGTACCGTTCTGTGAGAGGGTACAGGTCAAAAGCTGCTAGTTGGAATATTCATCAACGAATGACACGGCAAAGGGCTCTTGTGACGACACCACATTCTTTTTTATTCAGCACATTCTGACGGTTCATGGAAGCTGGAGTTATTTGTTACTCGATCTGTCCGGAAGACGGGCAACGATAAACTTACTCCTTTAAAGGATTCCCCTGCATTGTGTCGTCAAGCACTCCTTTGGCCCTCTTCACTTTTTTTCGGGTGTAACTTATTTGTTGCCGGTATATATTTCGTTTATCTGCTACCCTGTTCACTCTTTACAGGTTAGCGCTAGTTGCTCTGAATCGAGAACAGAACCTACAATTTGAAGTATCTATTGGCAGATATATTTAGTAAAACAATGAGGTAAAACAAAGGTCAGTTCAAAGCTAGTCTCAGCAATCTATTACACTGTGCGCCAATGGTATTCTGCGATTTGTGACAGCCCTTCAAATTCTGAACGAATCGACTTCTCTGATTGGTTGTCGTTTTGAAAGATATTTAACTCTGTCTTGTGGACTGTTTGAATTTGATAGAACCTTCAGCATAAATTAACTTCATTTTTTTTATTGTTCGATGTGTTTGGCTTATACGCTTAGGTGTTATACGCTTAAGCTTTTAATTTCCAATGGCTGGAGAAAGTCTTTATGCCTGTATATATTTTGACAGTGACAAGACTGTTAGTGCACCCTCAAAGGTGAATTTAGAGAACTGGAGCAAGTGGACGTCAACTGGCAGGTACATGGAAGATCCGAAACTTTCAGTGGCACTATTCTTCATGTTTGCCCAAAATGTAAGTTTACTACTTACACGCACTGGTGTATTTGTAACGATTACCTACGAGATGTAGCTAGACGATTTCTGAGCATTTGAGGGTTACCGTCTTCCTTTGTTTTTATTAACATTTGTTGACTTGTATTATGTGACCGTTGTTGAAATGGCATGCATTGCAGGTTATATTAGATTCCCGCCAAGCTTTTGTGTACTTGTTAACCCTAAGGCAATTCTGAGTTCTATGTAGGTTTTTTTAAGAAGAAAAGGTGTTTCCCACTCACTGAACCCGTTTTTCCAGCAGAAAGATATTCTCCATTGCTATTTTCATTTTTAATACTTTTAATACGCTGAGATCACGGTAATTTGAATTTGAAATGCATTTGGCTAAGAGAGACTGGGCCTAGTGCTTCTTTCGGTGCAACAATATTAATGTCAGCTAAATTAATTGCTAAAGAGTGCTTTTTTTGGACAGCTTCTTATTTTGTTATCCCTATTTGTCTGCTACGTTTGGCAAAAATCGTCCAGCCAAACTAGAAATGAGGACTTCAGTTCCATGTATTTTAACAAGTAAATTTTGAAAGGGGCATTTGTTAAAATCATCCACACTTTTATGTTTGGTTGTAGCTGAAAAAGATCTCCTGGATCAATATTCCGTAGCATTGCACGTATTTATTCGATCGGCTTTGCAAGAAAAGAGAGACTTCGTCACCACCGAGGAGTTAATGAACCAGTGGCAGAAGCAACCCTCTGTTGGCTTTGAAGACTGTTTTCGGTTTCTCCTCCCTAGAAACAGCGGGTGGTATCAAAGGGTAAAAAGAAGGAGCCTGAGTCGCAGAAAAGGAAAAAGAAAGACAACGCCCAGCGGAAGAAGAGTATGGACACCTCATTTAGTTTAGCCAGCCAGGAGATTATTACATACACGCAATACAATGACGTTTTTCCCCGTGATGAGTGCAGAGCAGCAGCTGCAGCCACGACAACACCTACAGCAGCAACAACGAGATTGCCAGTGGCAGCAACTGCAGCAGCATCCAACACATTTAATGCAGCAGCAAGAGCAACAACCTCAACTATTGCAGCAGCAGCAGCAGCAGCAGCAACAGCAGCAGCTAATGCAACAGCTGCAGCAGAAACGAAAACAGCAAGAACAACTACAGCGACAAATGCAACTAATGCCACAGCAACAACAACTTCAGCAGCAGCCACCGTGGTTAATGCAGCAGCAAGAAACCCAAGTAATGCCACAGCAGCAGCAACAACAACGACTTCAGCAGCAGCCACCGCAGCTAATACAGCAAAAAGAAACCCAACTAATGCCACAGCAGCAGCAGCAGCAACCACCGCAGCTAATGCAGCTAATGCATGAACGACGACGTAAAGCCACAGCAGCTGTCGAAGAAGCAGGGTGAGAGGAAACAACAGCAAAGGAGCGTGCAACAGTCAAGGCAGAAACAGCTAGGACAACAGCTGACTCCGTGTCGAGAGCGACATAATGTAGACAAGGAGAGAACGCAGGATCTTCTGCTGCACAATTCCCCACCGGATACCCCCAAACAGTTGAATAACGAAGCTATTACACCAGCAGTAAATCAAGATGATGCCAGCGATGTTATTCTTTTGGGGGCCACACGGTCGACATTTCGTTCAGCATTATTGACTCTTAGTGATTCCAGTGACGAAGCAGGGGACGAATTATCTCTGGACGACTCGGGTTTTTGGGATGGAAGCGACGAAGATAACCATTATGGTGAGGAAGAGCCAACTTCTGTGAAAGCTTTAAGAGAGAAAATTTGCAAGTTAGAAGAGGAGAATGAACAGTTGAAGACTAAACTGAAAAAGTGTGCTGGTGAGTAGTTGATATTATTATTATTATTATTATTATTACTATTATCATTGTGTTATTATTTAAATTATCGGCTTCAACGTCGTCTTTAGCGATTCTTAGAATTCTTAAGAACAACTCGCATTTTTACATTTTCAGTTCCGCCTGTTCAAGCCCTGGAATACTTTAGAAAGCTCATTGAGCTTTTTGATGGTCAGGACACGGCGGTCCTTCCGGACACATCTTCCTGCACCACGTCCTATGTGGTTTCGGCTAATTTTAAGCCATCTGAAAAAGTAAGTGGTTTCATAGCTTATTGATAGAGTAAGTGAGTAGCTGTAAAGCGCCATTATCAAACTTGTTAACTTGTTGGTAGCCAAGGAGGTTATGGAGGGCAAGGGAACAGGTAAACGTAAACGTGGGTAAAGAGCTGAGAACAGGTTGCTACTTTCGTTTTGACGGAGGGGGGAGGGGGGAGTAGTATTAAAATTTTGCGATACCTAAATTACATTGTAGAGTTCTAAATTAGAATTCTTGTTCTTCGTAAAATTTTTGCACAAGGAGAGTCGTAGTGTGCCGCTGTGGTTTTCTGTTCTGGTAGTACTTTTGATGAAGAACATCTCGTATAAGAGACAGTCCAGTTTGTTTCTGATACTTCTTCAGGATACTGAGAACTGAATCAGGTCAGAGGATTTGGATTCTAAGTTGTGTTTCTCCTGAAGAGGTTTACAAATGGCCGATCACTTATGCTCAGTAACGCATTAATAGATAATTCACCAAAAACTGTAAGTCGACATGTGGCGGATGCAGAGTGGAAAACATATTCAACTGAAACCATGGAAGCCAAGAGCTTATTGCCTTAATAAAAACTTCCCAGTCTTAAAGAGGTTCCAGAACAAACTTGACTTGTTCGTTGCTTCTTTTTTTTCAACCATTCAACAAGAAATTAGCACATAAACTCACTCTATGCAAAACTGCGTTTACCGTAGGACAGTGCAACTTTAATGTTGTGTAATTTTCTACTGATAATTATATCTTCATACCGTTCTTTTATCAAAAGCACCTAAACTTTAGTTTAAAAAAACCTTATCACATCGCATTAGCATTTGAAAATGACAATGTTGTCGTGCAGACCGCACTGTTCACTGTTCGCCACCCTTATTGCTTATTTTATCCCATTTGTGTCCTAGGGAAATGTGCGATTGCTGAAAGGACAGGACGTCTTCGTCCCAGGTCATAGGCTAAAGATGCTCGTTAATGAAGCGACAGTAAAAGGTCCTCTGCATCTCCTACAAAAGCTTGTCCCACTCGTTTTCTCAGTTGAGGAACTTGCACAGTCCTGTGGTCAAGGACTAAGTGCTTCTGTCAACACAAACGGAGAAAGCAAGACACCCCTTGAACCCACAAAAACTAAAGTCTTAAAGGGTAAGATCTGTAATTTTTGGTTGCTTACTGTAAGGGCAAAAAGTAGATGCCAGGGATCTGACATAACAGCAACCATACCGAAGAGAAAAGTGAAAAGGACACTGAGCAAAATGTAAAATCCGCGATCGAGAGGTTTCAGTTCGTTTATGATGTCGAGGCAGCCTAATTGTTCAGTTCACTTACGTAGAAAAAAACTGGGTGTGTCCCGTACGCGACTTGTGTGACAACAAACGGTCTCTTAATTTCCTTGCTCAGGGATAGTCGAGTAAAGAGATGCGAAAAAATTGTCCTCCTCGTGGAAACGTGGCGCGCGTGTCGTGTATACAAGACAAATACGTCATGTTTCCACGCGACAGGCGCCTTTTTTTCGCGCTCGCTCACCAGTTCTCTTTAAATAATTCGCTTGGCTACCCCTGAACGGAAAAAGAGACTGCTCTTAGTCCAATGTCCATCATTTGCTTTTCATATGGGACATTCTTCTGAGTGTGTATGGTAAGGTACGATTCGACTGCAATTCTCTTACTTGGTTTTGGTGTTTCATTGTACAAGAGGTCGCAGTATAGTTATACAGGAATCCTATGTTGTCGACGGCAGAGCTACAGGTCGGGCTACGAGTCCAGTATGAATAGCCACTATGAATAAGTCGCACGAGAGTCCAGACTTCCACAGTATTTCCTCACAAATACATATCTGAACCAAGTCAATTCTTCTCCTTGTAAGTTTGAAGCGACTCCAGCACTGTATAAAAGTCCTGGAAACGTAAGCTCATTTCTTGGCGGTGACACTGTTCGCAGGAACAGTCCGCTGAGTTCAGAATGGTCGGGAATTTTTATAACAGACATTTTTTACAATACTTGCGAATATTTGCCTTATAATATCTACTTTTAGTTTGCCATTAGTCCGTCTTTGAACGAGAGGTTGCGTGACATTGCCTTGAGTTCAGCTCATAGACGATGCAGGTTAATAGAAGACAAAGGATAAACAAATACCTATCCTTTTTGCAGTTGGATGTCAGGTAAATTGTTCCAACAACTCATAAACGTTTTCTTCTCTTTTCTTTTTTAGAGTACTTGCTGTCCTTTTGCCTAGCAAATAACAAAGAGTGTCCGCAGCCAAAGCAGATAAACGAAAAATTTACCCAACAAATAAGTTACGCCCGAAAAAAACTGAAGAGGTCCAAAGGAGTGCTAGACGACACAACGCAGAGAAATCTTTAAAGAAGTAAGTTTATCGTTGCCCGTTTTCCGTGATCCTTCTTTCAGTATTTTTATTCTTGGATAAAGAATGTAACGCTCGAATCGGGAAATTGCATCGGAAAGTTTCCCTGTGTTGTGTCGTTTGGCTAGAAAATTTATGATATAGCCGCCAGGATATAAAGGGACTGATATATTTCAAAATTTATAGCCAGCGTCTAAAATACGTGTTAGGCCCATTTTTATCAGTTTTTAGGATTTGCAGAATATTTTTGATTAGCTAAAAATTTGTTCATGTGTAAACAGTACGAACTGCACGTCTGGTTCCGCAATAGCAAGAGTCCTGCAGCTTTACACTGAGATGATCTAGTCTTTCGCTAAACGTGTCAGCTTGTTATTTCACGAGTTACCGTCGATTGTGCAGATGACACTCGTAAAAGGAATGAACTGAAGGCAAAAGATGCACTGGAAACTGTATGTACATAAATGTTTATATTGCTTACAAATATTTTAACCTTGCCAGAGGTGCATTTTAACATTCTCTGAATGTAATGTTTATAGAAATGCGCTTCAGTTAATTGAAGTTGCACAATTAGCAGTAAATAAAAATCCTTCTTTACTACAAGAACAAATGTTTAATATTTCTCTGCATCTGTAATTTTTAATGAGTGAAAACGACCGCGGGGATCGTGGAATGTTGTGTATGTCAACAAGTATTCTCTGGCGTAGTTATCAAATTTCACGGCGGTACAATTATCTCGCTCTATTCTCGCTCAAAGCTAATCGATTTATATCGCTCCTTTTGTCAGCCGAATTTTGAACGGTGTTTATCGTCTCGCTCGCCAACGGGATTTATTTCTGCCCTGAATCCGGCCTGAATCTTACCAGATTATCGCTCATGAAGACCACTCTAATATCGCGGCGGTACAAACGTCTCGTTCCATTCTCGTTCATTTTTCCCGCTTGTGTCAGCCTAATTTTCGCTGCATTTTTTCTTGCTCAATTCTCGCTGTCTAGCAGGACATTTGTCTGGCTGAAATTTCGCTCGTGTCAGGCCGTAAATTTTAGTACGGGACGAACTAACAACTCTACATGTAGTTGCTTGATGTATAGAAGGCTTCAAAATGCTTGAAAATTAGCTTCCATAATCAGTTTTGCACTTTAATATTTTTCCTTCGATAATACATTTCAGTATTTGTTTAACGTTTAAATTCTATCATTTGTAACAAGTCCAGATAAGAAGAGTTTAAACTTTTGGCAGAAAAGTTAGGATATGAAACAAATGGACTACTTAAGGACTTACTTTCAAAAGGTTTTAATATCATTTTATAATCATTTTTAGAATTCATCATCAATGACTTTGTTTTGCAACACCATATTGCATTTGAAAGTTTTTAAACAATGTGTGGTTCCAGAAAATATCCATACCCCACCCACGGAAGGGATTTTTCATATGACCCCCCCCCTCCCCTCTGGATTTTCAAAAAACGGCCCACAAACTATACCCCTCCCCCTCTCCGGAAATTCCAATTTTTTCCTACATCCCCTGGAAATATTTCTATTTCTCGTTTAAAGCGAAAAATTAGCTAAACTATAGTTTAAGAATCCAAATTACGATGTTTACTTGCGTTTTCTGGTAAATTCGCATATATGAGCAGAAGTTACGTCGGATGTCAAATGCTATTGTGCATGCATATCGTCATACATTTTATTTACGACCAATTCTGCTTCATTATCTTGATGAAACAGCAACACTTCAGTTTATAATTCGAGTAGTTGACAAAATACAAGTTCTCATGAGAAATAAATGTTGAGTAAGAATCACTAAGTTACGCTGCCAAGGCAAAAAATGAGTACTGTGATCAAAACAACATTTCAGATTTCGGTGTACCAAATTTGCAGATATTTACGGATATTTTCAGATAGAATTACCTTTCGTTTGGCATCATTAACTTTCGTTTGGCAGCTGGAAAATCTTATCATTCTTGGCCTTCAGTGAAGATTTTGATGTTTGTAATGCTTTCAATGACGATAAGGTTCTTCTTCAAGCTGTTCTTTTGTAGTGATGCTTACTGTTAATTAAGCCACCTTGTAGCTGTTATTTTTGTCGTCGCGTTGCGTGAAAATGTTTGTCTTTTAGCTTGTTCTCGGCTGCACGGGCGCACACCACAGTATTGTCACTGTATGCACTCTTTTTGACGACCAAATTTGCTTCTGGTTGCAGATGCTTGACAGCGAATTTCAGTATCTGCTTCCTTTCGGTTGTATTCTATTAGCCAAAAAACGTCGTTTCGCTAAGCACTACAGATTTATAAAGCGACCGGCCAATTCAATCGGCATGCATTCTGCGAGATAAACGTTTGCCATTTACGATATTAGTTCTGCAAATGAGAATAAACACATTCTGATCATCATATTATTGATATATTTTTGCTTTACTAAGGTATAGTAAATAATTTTATGATTCAGAGAAGGAACAACTTCGTTCTCAAGTTTTCGCTTCACAGGCAATGTGTCATGCACGAGTGATCACGACACCGGATTCCATTTTTGCCAAAAGTTACCCGCGCGCGATGTCATGATAGTTCATGCTACGCGCTCCCATCAAACACTTCCCTTTTAATACTTGGGATGCCTTTTACTTTATTTTATACTTGCTTTATGCAATTGTAATGACGACTATGTGATTTTCCACT